>JADMIO010970507.1_pt1 | contig 69788 bp, 57 predicted proteins | sample 8958161 | NCBI WGS metagenome assembly JADMIO01 (sample SAMN16585339, study PRJNA669376) | soil metagenome | isolation source: Crop rotation soil | place: USA: Cullars Rotation, Alabama | collected 2011 | reverse complement strand
GCCGCGACTTCAAGTCACGTGAATTCCAAGCTTCGGATCCCACTGTGCTGGAAAGAATTCATCAGTCCGGTGGTAGGAGCCTGCTTGCAGGCGATATCTTCTTTCGAACCGTCTTATCGCCCGCAAGCGGGCTCCTACAAATCGCGGGCGGGCCTTCCGGGCTCGGCTTTCCAGCGACTCAGGCGACAGGGACGGGGTCAGGCTTTGGGGTTTGGGCTCGGAGGAATTGGGCGCGCTGAACATGGGTTATGGGTCGCGTTTGTGCCGTCGACGTAAGGAGGCGGGACGATCGGTGAATCTGGGCGAACAGCCATCTCGGCTGCTACGGTCCCTGGAATTCGAAAACCGCCGGATCAACGCCCAACCCGGGCCATGAGATGCGGCGGATAGCGTTCGCCTTGGACGGCGACCTTTTCCACCGCTTCCCGAATCCGCTGCAGATCGTCGGCCGTCAGTGCCACCGTCGCGCCACCGAGATTCTCCTCCAAGCGGTGCAGCTTGGTCGTCCCCGGAATCGCCACGATCCACGGTTTTTGCGCGAGGAGCCACCCGAGGGCGATCTGCGCCGGTGTGACTTTCTTCTGCGCGGCGAGCTGGCCAATGACGTCGACCAGGACTTGGTTGGCCTTGCGGGCGTCCTCCGTGAAACGCGGGACGATGTTTCGAAAATCGGTCGCGTCGAATTTCGTGTCCGCCGTGATCGCGCCGGTGAGAAAGCCCTTCCCCAGCGGACTGAAGGGCACGAAGCCGATGCCGAGTTGCTCGCAGAGCGGCAGGATTTCCTTCTCCGGCTCGCGCCACCACAGCGAGTACTCGCTTTGCAAGGCCGCCACGGGTTGCACCGCATGCGCGCGACGGATCGATTGCGCGCCGGCTTCGGACAGGCCGAAGTGTTTCACTTTGCCCTGGGCGATCAGCTCCTTCACCGCCCCGGCCACATCCTCCATCGGGACGCTCGGATCGACCCGGTGTTGATAAAAGAGATCGATCCGGTCCGTCCGCAGGCGCTTCAGCGACGCGTCCGCGACCGCCTTGATGTGCTCCGGCCGGCTATTCAGCCCGGCTTGGGCGCCGTTCGCATCGTAGTTGAAGCCAAACTTGGTCGCGATCACGACCCGGTCGCGAAAGGGCGCGAGGGCCTCGCCGACAAGTTCCTCATTCTTGTACGGCCCATAGGCCTCGGCTGTATCGAAAAACGTGACGCCGCGCTCGAAGGCGGTGCGAATCAGTTTAATCCCATCGGCCGTGTTCGTGGCTGGCCCATAACCATAGCTCAAGCCCATGCAGCCGAGCCCCAGCGCCGACACTTCCAGTTTTCCCAGTTTTCGTTTCTGCATTTTGCGTCTTCGTTGAATTAGGACGCCACTCTACTCTCCTTCTGGGAAAGCGTCGACCGGTCCTTTGCGGGGACCTATGGGAGTCTTGCTGGGAAATCTCCCCTCAGCGGCCAGCAATGCCACTGAGATTAAGCGCAAAGACGCAAAGGCGCTAAGGCCGGGCCAAGTGGGTTTTTGCTCGAACTTGGCGGCTTCGCGTCTTTGCGATTCCGGGTTTTGAGGGTCGTGCGCCCTAGGGTACCCGTCCAAGCCCACAAGCCCAATCTCGACTTGAGCACGTTCGGCGTGAAGCGGCCTCTGAGATTAAGCGCAAAGACGCTAAGGCGCTGGGGCCAGGCCAAGCGGGCTTTGCTCGAATTTGGCGTGTTCGCGCTTCCGGGACGGAGGCCGCTAAGCCATCGAGCCTTTGTCCGAACTTGGCGTCTTCGCGTCTTTGCGTTTCTCCGGGTCTTATCTCCAAACGTTGGCTGGCGCGGTGGTGCGGATCGCCGGCGTCGAGCCGGGCGATTTGGACTAAACACGAAGGCGCGAAGACTGGAAGACTCGAAGACTTCGCCAAGGGAGTTCTTTGCTCGGGTCTTGGCGTCTTCGCGTCTTCGCGCTTCCGGGTTGGAGGGTCGCAGGCGCCAGGGCTGCTCGACACCCTACCCCAGCCGCTCTCGACTTAAGCGTTACACGTAAAAGTTCGGCGCGAAGCGCCGCCCTATTTCCCCGCGCCAGCCTCGAGCTTGGCTTCCGCCGCTTCGAGGGCCGGCCCAAGCTGGCCGAGGAACTCCTTCACCTGCGCGGGCCGGGGCCGGCGCTTTTCCTTCGGCGGCATCTCCCCCGACTCCGTCGTATCGTAGATCTTCCGCCACATCTTGATATTCTTCGGGTCCTTCGGGTCGAATTTCAGTGCCCGGAGGTCGAGGTCCTTTTCATGGTCCGTCTCGTTGTGGCACGTGGCGCAATGCTGATCCATGAACAGCGCCACGTCGTCGGGAGAAAATTGTGGCGCTGGCTCGGCCGCGGTGGCCGTCAACGCAGCAGTGAGGCCCGACACAGCGAGGCCGGTCATGGCAAAAATAACAAGCGAACGAGGCGAGGCCTGGGATTTCATTCGCCCGCAACGGAAATCCTTCGCGCGCAGTCGTCAACTCATCCAGTGCTTTAGACCGCGTCCATGCCGTGGGCAGTAACCCTACCGGGCCAAAGACCTACGATGAAACGTTGCCGCAGTCCAGAGGCTCGGCTCAACCACAGATGGACACAAATGGACACAGATGTCGCCCGCTTCGGTTACCGTTCTGTTGGCTTTCAATGGCAGCACGGGAAAGACCTCAAATCCATCGGTGTTTATCTAGCTCGTCCATCTGTGGTTTCCCCTGCTTGTTTTGATCCGCGCCGATCCGCGCGATCCGCGGCAGAAATTGCCTTGGCAATAACCCCCACCCACTCGATCGCTGCCTCAATGACCACGCGACCGTCCACTCCGCGCAAGATCTGGGTCGCCTTCATCCTGATGGCCCTGGCGCTGATTGTCGCGTTCCTCGGGTCCTGGGCTTCCGAGGGCATGATGGGCGATTTTAAACCGATCGCCGTCCGGCTGGTTTGTCTTGGGTGGGGCGTCGTCCTCAGTGTTGCCGGGATTGTCTGCACGGTGCTCGGCGCGCGGGCCCAGCCCCGCTCCTGGGCGACCAAAATCGCTATCGTCTCCGCCGGCCTTGCCTCGGCTGCGGCGGCGGCGGTCGCGACGATGCTGACGCAGATCTTCTTCGCAGAATAAAATCTTCGGCCCGGCCGGAGTCGCAGTCCCGCTGCAGGCTCATCCGGGGTTGGCCGCGCGGTTGGCGGAAGCCACCACTACACAAACGTTCGGCGGGCCGCGGTGTCGCTCACTCCCCGTTCAACCAGCCACGATCCTTTGCCACGCGCACGATGTCCACGCGGCTCTTCAACCCGAGCTTCGTCATTGATCGGGCCTTGTAGGTTTCGACGGTTTTCACGCTCACGCCGAGCTTCGCGCCGATTTCCTTGTTGGTGAACCCCAGCGCAACGAGGCGCATCACCTCGGCTTCGCGTTCACTCAGTTCCGTCTCGTTCTCCCCGGACACCGCGCGGCGTCCTCCCATCGTCGTCAGCATCTTGCTCGCAATACGCGAATCGACGAACACGCCGCGCTCGACGACGCCACGAATGGCTTCAATCAATTCGTCGCCCGCCGCGCGCTTGAGCAAATACCCGGCGGCCCCGGCCTGGAGCATTTCGTGGATATAGCTGCGATCCTCATGAACGGTCAGGACGAGCACCTTGGTCTCGGGCAGCCGGCGACAAATCTCGCGCGTCGCCTCGACTCCGCTCATCGGACCGAGATTCACATCCATGACGACGACATCCGGTTTTTCGGAGGTCACGCACTGGATGGCCCGCGCGCCATCGGCGGCCTCGCCGACCACCACCATGTCTGGCTCGGCATTGATCAGCCGCTTGAGTCCGTCGCGGACGACTCCGTGGTCATCCACTACAATGATTCGAAACTTGGTCATGCTGGAGAAATAGTTCGGGATCGTCGTCAACCAAGGGCCTCGGCGGGCCCGGCACAACTGCACGCTTGTCCGGGACTGCACTGACACCATAACCAACATTTTGCGCGGCGCGAGGCTGTTGGTCGAAATGTCAGCCAGCGATTTGCAGCGTCGGCCGCGTGGGTCCGGACGTTGCGGCTTACGGCTCGCCCCCCGCGGCACTGTCTTGCTACATCGACGCGCATGACTCCACAGGCTGCGCCCGCGCGGGGATTAGCGGACGATCGCGTGCTCCTTTTCGACCGAATCCTTGCTGCAGAGGATGCCAACCGGGCCGACATTGCCCGCCAGCTCCACGCCGGCGCCGCCCAGTTGCTGGCCGCATGCCGCATGCTGCTGCCGGTGCTGCAACGCGATGCGTCCGGCAATCATGCGGAGGCCGTGGCGCAGCTTCGCACCTTCACCGATCAGGTCGCGACCGATCTCCATCGCGCGACCTTTGCGCTGAGCCCCCTGGACCCGGCACACCCGCCGGCGACCGCGCTGGCGCACCATGTGGCCGAATGGGCCACGGTGAATGGCGCCAGGGCGGCGACCCACCTCCCCGCCTTCGGCGATGTTTCCCCCGCGTTGCAACGCGTGGTATTTCGCGTGGTGCGCGCAGCGCTGGCCAGAGTGATTCGCCACGGGCCGGAGACGACCGTTTCGGTCATCGTCGAGCGCCGGGCCGGGCAACTCGCGGTGATTGTCTCCGCCGATGGCCCGGGCGCGCCTGATCCCGCGATGGAGTCGACGGATAATTTCAACCTGATCCGCGCCTACGCCACCCTGCTCGCCGGATCCTTCGACGTGGAATCCACGCCGGGGCACGGGACTTCCGTCTATTTCCGGGTGCCCTTTGTCCCGGCCACCGGCGTTTCCTGACTAACCGACCCGCCGGTGCCCGGGCGCCGGCGACTCCTCCGCTCGCAGGCAACACCGTCGCCCTACGCTTTGGGCCGCTTCATCACGCGCGGCATCCGTCGTCCGCTCCGGTGCGGTGCACCCGGCGCTGACTCGAAAAAAACAACCCCCGGCTCGCACTTCCGCAAGCGCCGGTGTAGCGATCGGCCCAATCTGATTCCGCCTCCGCATGCCCACCCCGACGAAGCCGTCCGATCCTTCCGGCCTGCCGAACGCCAATCCTGATCAAGTCGAACAGGAACTCGGCCTCGCTATCGACAACATCGTTCCGAGCTTCGGCTACCAGCAGTTGCCCATGGTCGGGCTCGGCGGGTCGGCCGGATCGATTCGGGCCCTGCAGGCCTTCTTCGAGGAGATGCCACCGGAGTCCGGCATGGTGTTCGTGGTGATCATGCATCTCTCGCCGGACCACATCAGCGCGATGCCGCAGATGCTCCAGAAATGGACCAAGATGCGCGTGGCCCAGGCGGTGGATGGCACGAAGGTGGAACCCAATTGCGTGTATGTCATTCCGCCAGGGAAGCATCTCATGGCCACGAATGGTCATCTCAAGCTGACCGATCTAGACCGGGAGCAAGGGCGGCGCGTGGCGGTGGATTTGTTTTTCCGCTCGCTGGCGGACACGCACGGGCCGCACTCGGCGGCGGTGATCCTCTCGGGCGCGGATGCGGACGGCGCGATCGGCATCCGACGGATCAAGGAACGCGGTGGCCTGACCATCGCGCAAGACCCGGAGGAGGCGGAACACGGTTCGATGCCTCGAGCGGCGATTGATTCCGGCATGGTCGATTGGGTGCTGCCGGTGGCACAGATGCCCCGGCGGATTCTCGAATATGTCGCGCTGGAAAAGCGCCTCACGCTCCCGGAGGAGGACGGTCCGCCGCCGGCGGTCGCGGTGCGGCCCGGCCAAAACGAGCCAGAGGTGGCGCTGCGCGAAATCCTGCTCTTCCTGCGGATGCGCACCGGCCGCGATTTTTCCTACTACAAACGGGCCACGATCGTCCGCCGCATCTCGCGCCGCATGCAGGTGAACGGCGTGACGGAACTCGAGCATTACCTCGGCTTCCTGCGCAGGCATCCCGGCGAGGCCGGCGCGCTGCTGAAAGATCTGCTGATCTCCGTCACCAATTTCTTCCGCGATCGCGACGCCTTTGCCACGCTCGAGCGGCATATCCCGGAGCTTTTCACCGGCAAGACGCAGGGCGACACCATTCGCGTCTGGTGCCCCGCCTGTGCCACCGGCGAGGAAGCGTATTCGCTCGCCATGCTGCTGCTCGAATTCACGCGCACGCTGGAAGCCCCGCCCGCCATCCAGGTCTTCGCCTGCGATCTCGACGAGCAGGCGATCCAGGCCGGGCGCGCCGGCCTGTTTCCCGACACCATCGCGGCGGATGTGTCGGAGGATCGGCTGCGGCGGTTTTTTGTGAAGGAGCATCGCGGCTATCGCGTGCGCCGCGAAGTGCGCGAGGTCGTGCTCTTCGCCACCCACGATCTGCTCAAGGACGCGCCGTTCTCGCGGCTGGATCTCGTCTCCTGCCGCAATCTCCTCATTTATCTGAATCGGCAGGCGCAGGAGCGGGTCACCGATATCTTCCACTTCGCGCTGAAGCCGGACGGCCTCCTGTTCCTCGGGTCGTCGGAAGCGATCGAGGAGGGCAACCCGCTCTTCCGCGTGGTGGACAAGAAGAGCCGGATCTACCGCCGTAAGTCCGCCTCGCGCCTGGGCCTGTCGGTGTCCTCGGGCCCCAGCACGATGCTCGTGCGTCAGATCGAGGAACAGGCCGCACTCGAACATACGGCCGAGGCGCGGATGCAACCGGTCGTGGTGCCGCCGCAGAAATTCAGCGAGACGGCATCGCTGCCCATGGCTGCAGCGCGCCGGACTGGACGCGAGGAGGAGCGTGTTTCGCTCGCTGAGCTGCACTTCAAGCTCATCGAGCGATTCAGCCCGCCCTCCATCGTGGTGAACGGAGACCACGACATTCAGCACCTGTCGGAGAGTGCCGGCCGTTTCCTGGAAGTGGCTGGCGGCCAACCGACGACCAATCTGCTGCGGCTGGCGCATCCGGCGCTGCGCCTGGAGCTGCGCGGCGCGCTTTACCGGGCGGCGCAATCGAGCGCGTCCGTCGACGTGCTCAATCTGCCGATCGAAATCGAAGGCCAGCCGCGCCGCGTCGATCTGCGGGTCAGCCCGGCGAACGATCTCGCCCCGGACTTCATGCTCGTCACCTTCCGACTGCACGACACCGCCGCCGTATCTTCCGGCGCGGCGCCGGTGGCGGTGGCCGAGCCCATGGTGCCGCATCTCGAACGCGAGCTCGAGCAGGCCAAGGCTCACCTCCGCGACACGGTCGAGCAATACGAGGCGAGCACGGAAGAGCTGAAGGCCAGCAATGAAGAGCTGCAGGCGATGAACGAGGAGCTGCGCAGCGCGACCGAGGAGCTGGAAACCAGCCGCGAGGAGCTGCAGTCGATCAACGAGGAGCTCAGCACCGTGAACGCGGAGCTGAAAGTGAAAGTCGAGGAACTCGGCCGCACGAATAGCGATCTGCAGAACCTGATGAGCGCGACCGCCATCGCCACGGTCTTCCTCGACCGCGACCTGCGGATCATGCGCTTCACGACCTCGGCCGCCCCGATTTTCAATGTCATCCCCAGCGACATGGGCCGGCCGCTGAGCGACCTGAAGCCGCACATCGATTACCCGGCGATGAACGATGATGCGCGGAGCGTGCTGGAGACGCTCACGCCGATCGAACGCGAGGTTCGCGGGCTCGCCGGCACGGCCTACCTCGCGCGGCTGCTGCCCTATCGCACGATCGACGATCACATTGCCGGCGTCGTGCTCACGTTCCTCGACATCACCGAGCGCCATCGCGCGCGACGCGCGCTGGACGAGGATTTTGTGGCGACCGAACGCCTGCGCCTCGTGAGCGAAAGACTCATCCGGGAACCGAGTGACCTCCCGGCTCTTTTTCGCGATATCATGGCGGCGGCGATCGATCTCACCCACGCCGACTCCGGCACGGTGCAGTTGTTCAATGCGGAGACGCGGGAACTGCAGTTGCTCGCGACCGCGGGCCTCTCCCCTGACATCGTCGCCCATTTCAGCCGCGTCGATGCGCGTTCGGCCACCCCCTGTGGGATCGCACTCGCCCGCGCGCGCCGGGCGATTGTCGATTTCGATGCCCCGGCTTCGGCGGAAACCGAAGAATCGAACCGCTGGCACCGCAGCGAGGGCCTCCATTGCGCGCAGTCCACGCCCCTTCTCACCCGGCGGGGCCAGCCGGTGGGCATGATCTCCACGCATTGGCGGCAGCCCTATCAGCCGACCGAGCGGGAGCTGCGTTTCCTGGATTTGCTGGCGCGCCAGGCCGCTGACGCCATCGAGCGCGCGCAATCCGACCAGGCGCTTCGGGCCGAGATGGCGCAGCTCACGCGCGCCGCCGTCGTCGCTGATACGACCGCCCAAGGCCGGGAATCGCGACTCCACGCCCTCAAGCAGGAAGTCAACGACCTCAATGATCGCCTGGGCGAGGCGCCGCGCTATCCAGCCCGGCACGGCGGCGAAGCAAAATAGGCGCCGATCGGCCCAGCGATGACCGAGGAGCCGCAACCGCCCAACGGGCAGCCCCCGAGCGGGGAGACCGCCCAGGACTTGTTCCGGCAGTCCGCCGAGCTCCGCGCCGAAAGTCGCCAGCTGAGCCAGAGACTCAAAAGGGTCAATGAAGCGTCGGCGGCCAGCCGGCAGGCCCTAAAAGGGGTGAGGGAGGCGACGGCGGTGAACGCCGCCATGCGGGATGAGGTGGCCAGACGCCGGCGCGCGGAGAGCAGCCTGGCCGCGGAACTCCAAGGCACGCGCTTGCTGCAGCGGCTGAGCAGCCAGCTCATCCGCGAGGAAGAAGGCAGCGCGCTTTACGAGCACGTCGTGGAAACCGCGCAGACCCTGATGCGCGCCGACGGGAGCGCACTTCACCTGCTCGAGCCACGCACGGAGGCACTGCGGCTTCTCGCGGTGAAAGGCTTCCATTCTCCGTCGATGGACTTCTGGTCGATCGTGCACGCTGCCGCCACGGCGGCCGGCGTGCCGCTGAAGGTAAACGACCGTCTGCTGGTACCTGATGTACGCGCTTGTGACTGGCTGGCGGGCAGTCCGCACCTGCCGCATTTCGAGCTGAATGGGATTCGCGCCCTGCAGTCGACCCCGCTGGTTTCGCGCGCGGGCGAAAAGCTGGGCATCATCTCCACGCACTGGCACACGCCGTTCGACCCACCCCGGCGCGACTTGGGTTTCCTCGATCTCCTCGCCCGGCAGGCCGCCGATGTCCTTGAACGCCGGCAGCACCTCGAGGCCCTGCGGGAATCGCAAGCGCGATTGCAGGAGGCCGATCGCCGCAAGAATGACTTTCTGGCCATGGTCGGCCACGAGCTGCGGAATCCGCTGGCGGCGATTCGCAGCGGTGTCGCCCTGCTGCAATCGCCGAAGGCGGCCCCGGAGTCGCGGGCTGCGGCCCTCCCCGTGGTGGCCGAGCAAGTGGCGCACATGGAGCGGCTGATCGAGGACCTGCTCGACGTGACGCGGATCGTGGAGGGTCGGATCAATGTGCGCCGGCAGCCGATGCTCGTGCGCGAGGCGCTGCAACGTGCGCTCGCGATGGTGCAGGCGGAGGCGGAGGCCGGTGGATTCGTGGTCGAGACCCGGCTCCCGCCCACGCCGCTCCAGATCTCCGGCGACCTCGTCCGGCTGACGCAGGTGTTCGTGAACCTGCTTGGCAACGCGATGAAGTACTCGGGCGCCTCCCGCCGCATCGAAGTTTCCCTGGGGCGAGAGGAGTCGGCGGCCGTCGTCCGAATCCGGGATTATGGCATCGGGATTCCGGAGAATTTGCTGTCACGGATTTTCGATCCCTTCGTGCAGGCGACGCCGGGCGTCACCCTGGCGGCGGGCCTCGGCCTCGGGCTCGCCGTCGTGCGGCGACTCGTGCACTTGCACGATGGCACCGTAACCGCCTTCAGCGGTGGCGAACAAAAAGGCAGCGAATTTGTCCTTCGCCTCCCGCTGCTGGCGGCGGGCCCATGAAAATCCTGTTGGTGGAAGACCATGCCGCGCTCGCGGAGATGTCATGCCGGCTGTTGCGCGACGTGCATAATCACGAGGTAGAACATGCCGCGACCGGAGCCGCTGCGCTCGCGGTTTTGCCGAGCTTCGCACCGGACATCGTGCTCATCGACCTGCACCTGCCCGACACCACGGGTCACGACCTGGCGGGGCGTATGCGACAGAACCAGCCCAACGCGGGACTGATCCTTATCGCGCTCACTGGCTTTGGCGGGATCGTGGACGAGACCACGGCCCGGGCCGCCGGCTTCGACGCCGTGTTCCGGAAGCCAATGGATTTCGAAATCCTGCCGACGCTGACGCGGAGAACGGAGGGCTGAGGGACGGGCGCGGTGATGCGGATGGCCCGGGTCAAGTCGGACGACTTGGTTTAAACGCGAAGACGCGAAGACGCGAAGATTCGCCAAGGTGGTTTCTTTGCTCAGGCCTTTGCGCCTTCGCGTCTTTGCGTCTTTGCGTTTCTCCGGGTTCTTACGTCCAAACGGATCGGACTTGCCGATCTGAAGGCGCGATTGTCCGGATGGCCCGGGTCAAGTCGGGCGACTTGGTTTAAACGCAAAGGCGCGGAGACGCGAAGACTTCGCCAAGGGAGTTCTTTGCTCAGGCCTTTGCGCCTTCGCGTCTTTGCGTTTCTCAGGACCGGGTCGAGGGGCCAGTCTAAACGCAAAGGCGCTAAGACGCGAAGACTTCGCCAAGGGGGCTCTTTGCTCAGACCTTTGCCCCTTGGCGTCTTTGCGCTTCTCCGAGTCTGCGCCTCCGCCGCTACACTTTCCCCGCAACCGCGGGCGTTTCATCGAGCAGTTCACGAACCACCAAGGCCAGCTGGGAGGACGTGTACGGCTTCTGCAGGAAACGTGTCCCGGCCTCGATGAGATCGGCGTGCTCGATCGCATCGAAGGTGTAGCCGGAGGTGAAGAGAACTTTCAGAGTCGGACGCAGAGCCCGCAATCGCCTGGCCAATTCGCGCCCGCCCATGTCGGGCATGACGACGTCGGTGACGAGCATCCGGACATTCGGATTCTCGGCGTGGCGGGTCAGGGCATCGATACCATTGACGGCGCTCACCACCTGATATCCGAACGAGGCTAGTTGCGACTCGCCCATCTCGCGCACGGGTTCGTCGTCCTCGACCAACAGGATGGTCTCGTTGCCGCCGCGTGGCATGGCGAATGGGGCGGCGCTGCCTTGGGATGCTTTGCCGGGTTCGACGATGGCGGGGAGGTAGACCTTGAAGGTCGTGCCATGGCCGAGCTCGCTGTAGACGGTGATATGGCCGCCGCTCTGGCGCACGATGCCGTGGCACGTTGCGAGGCCCAAGCCGGTGCCCGAGCCAGGCGGCTTGGTTGTGAAGAAGGGCTCGAAGACCCGGGCCTTCACGTCCGGCGTCATGCCGGTGCCATTATCGCTGACGGCCAGCAGGACATAGCGGCCGGGAGTGATCTCCGGATGCAGTCGCGCGTAGGACTCGTCGAGCCGCACATTCGAGCACTCGATGGTGAGATTGCCGCCATTCTTCATGGCATCGCGGGCGTTCACCACCAGGTTCAGCACCACCTGTTGGATCTGGCCGGGATCGGCTTTCACCGAAGATACGCCCGATGTGGAAATGGTCCGGATCTTGATGTGCTCACCGACGAGCCGGTGGAGCATTTGATCCATGTCGGCAACGACGGCGGGCAACTGGATGACGCGCGGTTGCAGCGTTTGCTTGCGGCTGAAGGCCAGCAATTGGTGCGTCAGGCTCGCGGCGCGATCCGCGGCCTTGCGGATCTGCCCGAGGTGGCGGCGCTCCACCGCCTCGAGCGCGGAGCTCTTCTCCAGCATCTCGGAGTAGCCCGAAATCGTCGTGAGCACGTTGTTGAAATCATGGGCGATGCCGCCGGCGAGCTGGCCGATCGCCTGCACTTTCTGGGACTGCAGGTAGCGATCCTCGAGCTGTCGTTGTTCGGTGATGTCTTCGACCGTGCCGGAAATGTAGGCCAGCGTGCCCGAGTCGTCATGGAAACCACGGGCGGTTTCGCGCACATGCACTTTCGTGCCATCCCGGCGCGGCCAGATCGTATCGCGGTGCGCCACCCGCCCGGTGGTGGCGAGCATGGCGAAAAATTCCCGGTGGCCGAATTTCGCGTCGAACGGGACGTCCGATCCATCCGGCCCGGCCTGCATTTCCTCGAGCGAAGCGTAACCGAGAATCTGCAGCAGGGCGCGATTGACTTCGACCATGTCGCCCTCCGGCGAAGCGCGGTAGAGCCCAATCGGTGAATCATGGAACAGACGCTGGAAGCGGGCTTCACTGCCGGCGAGTTCACGCGCGCTCTCCTGCACGACGTCTTCCTGCCGCCGGTTTTCTGCCTCGAGCGACAGATGCCGCGCGGCCACCTGGCGCATTTCGCGCAGGCCCAGCCGGATCGAATGCGTGAGGAACGCCACCTCGAAAAGCACCCACCCGGCATGCTCCATCGAACGCCAGAACCACTCCCAGTTGGCAGTCACCGCCGGGCCGTAAACGGACGCCGGCCAGAAGGCGCCGCGCAGCAGGTGATCCACATAAACGATGACCGTCGCCGTGATGAGCACGCGGATGTCGCGATAGAAAGCGAGAAAGGCCAGCGAACCGAAGACGTGGAAATGGGTTTCGATCCGGCCGCCGGTGAGGTGGATGAAGAGCGCGGACATGAGCATCTGCGCAGCCGCGAGGACGTGGCGCGTGAGCGTCGAACCGCTGTAACGGAAGCCCAGCCAGGCCGGGAACAAGGTGATCGTGCCGCCAAAGAAGACAGCCGCGTACACATGGAAGTTCGGCTGCGCATAGCGGCCGGTCCAGGTGAGCGGCGAAACCATGAACGCCATCGCGATCGCCGCCAGCCACTCGACGAGCAACAAGCGGGCGAAAAAGCGATCGGTGCGCTGATGGAGATTATCGAGCTCGGTCGCGAACCGGGCATCGACGGCCGCTTCCGATACGGCGGCGGGGCGATTGAGGGCGGGAAGCGTCAGCTTGATCATGACGAAGGAGACGTCGCCATCGGCTCATCCGAGAGCGAACAACCAAAAACCGGCATCTGCATATAGAGGGCTTCACGGCCAGTGAGTCGCGCGGCCGCCGCCCGGCGCCCGGCATTGTCGCCCCGGTGCCCGCGCGAACCGGTGATTCCACCGGAAAACTGGAGGTCGCCATGGCGGCCGAAGACCAGCACCTGCCCCGACGTCAGCGCGCCGAAAATCTTCGCGTTCCGACCTTCGGGATCGACCTGCACTCTGACGCCCGGCAATTCGGCCACCCACTCGGCCAGGTCCGATTGGCTCCACGCGGCGACTTCCGAAGCCGGGGAAAAAACAAAAGCCACGACGGTGAATTGGTTCGGATACTCCGCCATCAGCTGCGCGAGCTCGGCCACGGTCGCCCGGGAACAAGGGCACTGCGGATGCAGGAATACCACCAGCGTTGGCCGCAAGCCATCGGGAGTAAGCGAAGATTTCGCCGGCCACGCCGAGGGTGAGAATCCCACCGCGCCCGGCGTGAATTCGTAGGCGGCCAGCATCTTCAGCCCACAACCGAGCGCCACAATCCACGCGGCAAAGGCCACCCAGAGCCAGCGATGTTTCGCCGGGAGGCGCGCAGAAGGAACGGAATCGAGGGTAGCCATGTGCGGCCGCTGAAATGTCGATACGCGCTTCCGCAACAACGAAGGAAAACCCGTAACCGTGCACACGCCCCAGCGCCGGCTCCATGCATCTTACGGAGGCAAGCCAATCCATTAGCTAACGCCGCACGCAACGACCCATTTAACCCGCAGGAGGACAATTGCTTGGCCTGTCAGGGGAAAGCGGCACAACCGCCGGTCATTACGCTGTGCGGCGTAGTCCTACGCCAAGAGGGCTGCGTGTAACTGCATCGCTCAGCCTTTGGTGTTTACCGCGCCCGCCCGTGGTTGCACACGACGCTGTCTCGTGGGCGCAGCGACTCCATCGGAGTCTTTCGCGCCAATCTCCGGGAATTCCCCCACGGCCACCGCTGTTGCCGCCGCGGTGGTGCGCCCCTAAGAACATCGCGGTCCTTGGAAAACGCGCACCTGCCCAGCTCTCTTCTTTGCGTGATCGTCGTCGACGACGATCCGGACGATCTGTTCGTGTTTCAGTGGATCCTGAAAAAGACCGGTGTCCCGGTGGAAATCGTGCCGTTCACCTCCTCGGTGGAAGCGGCCGACTTTTTCTCCCGGGTCGCGCGCAGCCGGCTTCCCTGCCCGGAGGACACGATTATCTTTTCAGATGTGAAGATGCCGGGCCTCACCGGCTTCGATCTCCTCCAGCAAATTCGCGCGCACCCCGAGTTCCGCACGACACCGGTGTTCATGATCAGTGGAGCCAATGAGCCCTTGGATCGCGACCAATCCCACCAGCTCGGCGCGAACGGCTATTTCCAAAAATTCCCCACCGTCACCGAATTCACGGAGTTGCTGCGCATCGGCTCTTCCGGACAATCTCGCCACTGCAATCTACCCACTAATACCCCGTTTCCTCGGCGCGAGGACGTGGCCGACACCGGCAGATAGCCAGCACCCGTACATATCTGGAACCGCCCGATCCGAAGGAATTTGGACGGGACCGTCTCCAGCGGGTTCAGAAATAGCCCTATGGCCACAACGTTACGATTTGATAGCATTTCTTTTCCGTCCATGCTGAAGCCGCAGAAGATCCTCTTGATCGACGACCACCCGGATAATCGGGCGCTGCTCGCGCGGACGCTGTTTCGGAAGTTCCCGCAGGTCGTGATCACGGAGTGCCAGGACATCGAGCCGACCATCAAGGCGGCGGCGGAGACCAGGTTCGACGTCATCATTCTCCACCGCACCAACGATGCCGATGCCGTTTCGCTGGTGAAGGCGGTGCGCGGGGTGAACACGGAGACGCCCATCATTGTCGTGTCCGGGGTCGATCGCAGCGAAGTGGTGCTCAGGGCTGGCGCCAACGGCTTCCTCAATTTTGACGAGTGGTTGCGGATCGGCAGCGTGGTGGAGGACGTACTGAACACCCCCGAATCCAGCGCGAAATGACGGCGGAGACGGCCCACGGATGGCCCTGAGCCTGCCTCGCACCACTGGCCGGGGAGCCGGTGTCAGGCAAACGCCCCGTCCCAGGGAAGCGAGGTCACCCTTCGACGGGACCTCGACCCGAGCGGCTCGCGGCGAAATCGTTCGTTGGTGACATGCCGAGCGCTTGATATTGCCGCACAACGTCGCGCATATGGAAGAGTACATGGCCAAGCTCCTCGTTGCTGACGACGAACAATCCGTGCGCGATACCCTGGCGTACTTCCTCCGGCAGGCCGGCTATGAGGTCGTCACCGCGGAAAATGGGACGCGCGCGCTGGAGATTTTCAATGCCGAACCCTTCGACGGGGCCCTCATCGACCTGTTGATGCCTGGCGTCGATGGCTTGTCCGTCTGCAAGGCGATCCGGGAAAAATCCGCCGCCGCCGGCCGCGACTTCCCCGTGTGGATCGTGACGGGAGCACGTTCGCACGAAGCGGTGAATGCCGCGACCCAGTATGGCGTCCGCGCCTTCGTGGCCAAACCCTTCGACTGGCTGGAATTTCGCGGGATGCTCGAAAGAGAATTCAATCCGGGCAGTTCGCCACCGGCCGGCGCCGTCAACCCGACACCGGCAACCGAGGCAACCGGCGAGTCAACACCCTAGTTCGGAACCAGGCGGCCTCGTGCATGAGGTCCAGGCCGACGTCAGCAGTTAAACAGGAAGATCGGGGAGATCGGGAAACAAGCGATTGGCCGCCTTTCTGCTCCCTGGCTGGCCTTCCTGTTCAATCCCCGACTGTTCCCGTTCGGTTGCAAGCTGGCGCCGCGACCTGGGAGGTGACCACGGGGGGTTACCACGGGATGAACGTGTGCCCATTTCCGTGGTCCGAAATGGGATGCCACGGTCAAAAAATTCCTCCCCCGAGATCAAATTCAGCAATCTCGACAAGGTATTTTTCCCCAAGGACGGTTTCACGAAGGGCGATTTGATCAAGTACTACCTGGATATCGCCCCGGTGATGGTCCCTCACTTCCGCGATCGGCCGGTGACGCTTATTCGGATGCCGAACGGTGTGCGCGGCGAACGCTTCTACGAGAAAAACGCGCCTGGACATAAGCCCGATTGGGTGAAAACGGCGCGGGTCGCGAAGACTGGCGGCGTGATCAATTACATCCTGATCAACGACGCCCCGACGCTGGCGTGGTGCGCCAATAATGCCGCCGTCGAGATGCATCCGTTCCTGCACCGGGCGGAGGACATCCAACGGCCGACCCACCTCGCCTTCGATCTCGATCCGGGCGAGGGCGCCGATCTCCTCACCTGCATCGAGGTGGGCTTCATCGTCAAGGACCTGCTCGCCCGCTGGGACCTCGAGGCCTACCCCAAAGTCTCCGGGTCCAAAGGCCTGCAGCTCTACGTGCCGCTGAACACGCCGATTACGTACGGGACGGTGACACCCTTCGCCAAGGCGATCGCGCAGGCCCTGCACGAACGCCATCCGGATCTCATCGTGAGCGACATGTCGAAGGCCCTGCGCGTCGACAAGGTGTTCATCGACTGGAGCCAGAACCATGAGAAGAAAACCACGGTCGGCGCCTACTCGGTACGCGGCAAGCGCGACGAGCCCTTTGTGTCGGTGCCGGTGACGTGGGTCGAATTAAAGCGCGTGCAGAAATCCGGGAAGATCGACGCCCTGTTTTTCTCGCCGGCCGACACGTTGAAGCGGGTCAAGAAACTCGGCGACCTGTTCGCCCCGATCCTGAAGCAAAAGCAAAAACTTCCAAAGGAACTCGACCTGGCCCCCGCGGCGGCTGCTCCGAAAGCGGCCCCAAAATCACTGCGCCGTTACGCCGAGAAACGTGATTTCACGAAGACGGCGGAGCCGGAGCCGGCCGCGCCAACGCGCAGCGCCCAAGGTTCGCGGCGGCGCTTCGTGATCCAGAAACACGCCGCGTCACATCTCCACTACGATTTCCGGCTCGAAATGGACGACGTGCTGAAATCGTGGGCCGTGCCGAAGGGGCTTTCAACCGAGGTCGGCGTGAAACGCTCGGCTTTCCAGGTCGAAGACCACCCGCTCGATTATTTTGATTTCGAGGGCACGATTCCCAAGGGCCAGTACGGCGGCGGCACCGTCATGGTGTGGGACATCGGCACGTACGACCTGATCGAAGGCCACCACGGGAAGGGCAGCCTGAAGCTCTGGCTCTCGGGCAGGAAACTCAACGGCGAGTGGCATATGTTCCGGATCAAATCGAAGGACGAATCCAAGCCGGTGTGGCTGATTCAAAAATCGAAATCCGACGCGAAACCGATCACGGCCAAACAGGAATCCACGTCAGTCCTCACCGACCGTACTATGGACCAAATCGCGGCCGCCGGGGACAAGACCTGGCAGTCGAATCGGGAACCGGCGGCGCCAGCCGCAAAATCGCCATCGCGCCGGCTCAAAAAAAAACTTCCGGCGGCGCCCGCGTTCGTCCCGGTCATGACCGCGCGCGAAGTCGCGGAACTTCCCGAGGGCGACGACTGGGTCTACGAAATCAAGCTGGACGGTTATCGGGCCCTGGGCCTGAAGCACGGCGACACCGCGCGACTCCTCTCGCGCAAGGATAAGGATTTGGCGGCCGATTTTCCCGGCGTCGTGCAAGCGCTGGGAAGCATCCATGCGACAAGCGCCATCCTCGACGGCGAGATCGTGGCGCTGGATCGGGACGGCAAGCCGTCCTTCCAACTCCTGCAAAATCGGCGTTTGGGTGCTTCGGCCATCGTGTATTACGCGTTCGACCTGCTGAATTTCGAGGGCGAGGACTGGCGGAATCGCCCGCTCGAGGAACGGAAGGCCAAGCTCGCCGAGATCGTCGAGGGTTCGGACGTCAAACTCTCCGCTAGCTTCGACGGACCGGCGGACAAGATTCTCGCCGGCGTCGAGGAAATGCAGCTCGAAGGCATCATCGCGAAGCGCCGCGGGTCGGCATACCGCTCGGGTGAACGCAGCGGTGCCTGGGTGAAATACAAATTATCGCCCGAGCAGGAATTCGTGATCGGCGGCTACAAGCGCGGCTCGCCGCTGGAGTCGCTCGTCGTTGGCTACTACGAAAACGACAAGCTGCTCTGCGCGGGCAAAGTCCGGCAAGGGCTCAATCCGCGAAACCGAAAAGAACTCTTCGAGCGCCTCGAGTCTTTGCGCGCGGACGTTTGCCCCTTCGCCAATCTACCGAATTCAAAAAAGAGCCACTGGGGCGAGGGCATCACATCGGAGCAGATGAAGGAAATCCAATGGGTGATGCCACGTTTCGTGGCCCAGGTGAGTTTCACCGAATGGACCTCCGGCGGCAATCTGCGCCACGGCACCTTCAAAGGCCTGCGCAACGACAAGGCGGCAACGGAAGTCGTGCGCGAAAGCTGAACGGATGCCCGCCAAGGTCGGCGACACCGCCCGCCGCGATCGATCAGGCGCAGCGCTCGACGCGGCGTTTGGTAGGGGCGCAGTCTTGCTGCGCCCTCCGTGCGTTACGTTGCCGATATCAGGGCCAGCCCTTCGGCAGGCTCGGGGCCCGAGCTTGTCAAACGGGCAAGACTTGGCCCCCTACCGCCCCTACAAGTGCCGGCGCGTTCCGTAACGTATTTCGCGGTCGCGCGTCCTGCTGGTCGCACCCGGCGGCATCATCCCCTTCCTCCAGCTATCCGCATGAAAACTTTTCCCTGGCCAGCGTTCCTGGCGGTCGCCGCGATGGGTCTTTTCTCTGGCTGCGCGCTCACGGACGCAGGCATGGTCATTCGCAGCACCGGCGGCGCCGATGGGCCGAAAGGTTATGAGGTCCAGACACCCTCGTCCGAACTGGCGTCGATGATTCGCGTCACGCGAGCGGTGCCGAAGAACGAGGGCGGTGAACGGGTCGCCCAAATCGACGTCGAAAATTTCACGAAGGCGCCGGTGAACGTCGAATACCAGTTTCGCTGGCGGGACCGCTTCGGCTCGGAGCTGATTTCGCTCTGGGACTGGCGCAACCTCACGATCCCTGGCAGTACGACCATGCGGCTGGAGGACGAGGCGATCGACTCCGAGTGGGTACATTATACGTGTGAGATTAGGTTGAGGAAGTAGTGGAAGGGCGGAGGGACGAGCGGGCTCAGGGGCGGAGGGGCGGAGAGGCGGCGGAGCGGAGGAGCGGATGGCCTGCCGGCCTGAAGGTCGGAGAGGCGGACGGCCACAAGATACTTCCACGCGTTCGGTAACTGGGCTGCCGGGGTACGTGGCGTCCTCGTGTTCCTTTCGTCCCTCCCCCGGCACTGTCATTCTGAGCGCTAGCGAAGAATCCAGTCTATGGGACACGCCTATGCATGGATTCTTCGCTTCGCTCAGAATGACAGGGGCGGAAGAGGGAGATGCAGCGATGCCGTTCGAAGCAGCATCGGATCGAACTTCTCCGCCTCGTCAGGGCCTCCGCCTCGCCGCGCCTCCGCCTGCCCGCCTACCCGTTCACCGTTCGCGGCGTCAACAGCGGGCGATAACTCGCGCGATACGCCCAGGCCAGGGCGAGTTCGAGGGCCAGGACGACGCCTGCCATGGGCCGGCCGGATGGCTCGAGGAAAATGTGAAAGGCGACGCTGTTGACGATGAACGGAGCGAGGAGCACCAGCGCGAGCGGTACGAAACGGTTGGTGAGGAGCATCAGGCCGCTGAGCAACATCGTGCCGAAAATGAGCGGCATCATGTAACCCGTCGCGATGAGCGCGCCGGCAAACGCCATTGCCCGCTCCGGGATCGGCGTGCTCGGCTGCGGCAGGAAATTGAAGAATCCGTTCAGCCCGGAGACGAAAAATAGGAGGCCGAAGAGGATTCGGCCCGTGGCAGTAAGGTAGCGGACCGCATTGCCGCGCCCTGACGAGGCGACCGGCGCGGACATGGGGGCATCATTCATGGCGAGGGTGGGATTCATGGGCGAGAATGCAGGGTTGGCATTGCTTTGTTCAATCAGTCTACGAACGGCGCGGCCGATTCCGGACATTCCGCGGCAATTTCGAGCGCGTCTCGATTTAGTCGTCAGCAGCGGCTCAAAGACGCAAGCGTCCCCGAGGGCACTGACCCAGGTTTCTCGCACGCGAAAACCTGCTGGGACCCGGTCATCCGGACAATCGATATGGACGTTCGACCGCGTTTTCGTCAGCGATCACACCTGATGGCCCACATCCTCGTCATCGACGATGACCTCCCGCTGCGGTCCGCCCTCGTCGACCTGCTCCAGGCGGCGGGGCATACCGTGACCCAAGCCGGCGACGGGCTTGAAGGGGCGCAATCCTATCGCGCGAATCCTGCCGACGTCGTGATCTGCGACATCGTGATGCGGCATAGCGGCCTCGCCTTGATCCGCATCCTGATGGACCAATACCCGGCCTCCCGGATCATCGCCATGTCCGGCACCGCCGAAAGCAAACTCGCGTACGCGCGTGAGTCGGGCGCGAAATGCACCCTGCAGAAGCCCTTCACGCCAGAGGAATTGCTGGAGGCAGTGGACAAAGTCTTGAGGGCTGACCCGCCCGCGGCGACCGGCGATAAGCAGGGTTAGGCCCGCTGCGGTGTAAGGTAGGAGCCTGCTCGCAGGCGACGTAAGGTCGGAATCCAATACCCCCCGCAAACCGGCTCCTGTGGCGGGGCCTATTGCGCGACGTGTCATTCGAACGAAACGAAAAATCCACGCGGTCGGTCACTCTTCAGGTCATGGATTCTTCTGATGAACGCCGTTCCGTGTAGAGCGCCGGCGCTTGCCGCCGCGCCGCAAAACGGTCGGAACGACTGGCGGCTGCCGCCAGCGGCAGCCCTACACCTGCGTTCATTTTTAAAAAGCGACCGCATGAAGGTCGTGCCAGTCTCAAAATGACAGGTGGAAAAGCATCACCCACGCGCTTCGGACCCGGCCGTTCCCCGATACTAAAAAGTAAGGTGCGCCCGATCGATTCGTGCTCGTGATTCAGCCTCCGATTGCTTCACTTTGAAAGCCCCGACCCCTTGGCGCGCGGTCTCCGCGCACCGCAACTGTTACCAGACAAAACGAGCATCATGAAATTCACCCGCAGACAATTCATCGGCGCCGGCGCTGCCGCCGTCATCGTTGCTGGCATGAAGGCGCAAGGCCGCGTGTTTGGCGCGAACAACCGGATTCGCGTATGCACCATGGGCTTCAATGGCCGTGGTGGCGCCCACCTGAAGGAGATCCTGGCGCTGAAGGGCGACGCTGAGTATACGGCGCTCGTCGACGTCGACGCCAACGTCCTGGCCAAGGGCGCGAAGATCGTGACGGACGCGCAGGGCAAGGCGCCGAAGCTCTACAAGGACATCCGCGAGGCGCTGAACGACAAGGAAGTCGATGCGCTCACGATCGCGGCGCCGAATCACTGGCACGCGCTCGCCACCATCTGGGGCTGCCAGGCCGGCAAGGATGTTTACGTGGAAAAGCCGATGACCCACGAGGTCAACGAAGGTCACCAGGTAATGGCCGCGGCGAAGAAATACGGCCGCGTTGTCCAGCATGGCACGCAGAGCCGTTCGAATCCGGAACTGCGGCGCGACATCGCACTGATCCAGTCCGGCTTCATCGGCAAAATCGTCGAGTCGCGCGGCTGGGTCTACAAGACCGACAATCGCGAATCGATCGGCAAGGGCGCGCCCGGTCCCGTGCCCGAATACCTCGACTGGACGCTGTGGCAGGGCCCGGCCACCGAGCAGCAGTACATGATCAACACGGCGCGCAAGAAGCCCGGCCTCTACGTCCACTACGACTGGCATTACTTCTGGCCGTACGGCAACGGCGAGATCGGCAACCAGGGCGTGCACCAGATGGACATCGCGGTCTGGGGTCACAACCGCGGCATGCCCGTGCAGGTACACAGCTCCGGCGGCCGTTTTGGCTTGGACGACGCCGGGCTCACGCCCAACACGCAAGCGACGACCTTCACTTATGCCGATGGTTCAATCCTGACCTTCGGCGTCCGGAATCTCGGGTCGTACCAGGAATTCGACGGCGGCAACAGCGGCAACAGCTTCCTCGGCACGAAGGGATTCTATGTCTTCGGCAAGGGCTTCTACACCTACAAGCAGGGCAAGATGAGCGAGCGCGAACGGATTCCGATTCCGGAGAACGCCGTCGCGACGGGTACGCCCGATGCATTCAAGCGCTTCTTTGATGCGATGCGCTCGCGCAAGCCGGAGGACCTCCCGGTCTCCGTCGAGGAAGCCCACCGGGCCTGCGTGCACTTCCATCTCGCGAACATCGCGTTCCGGGCCGGTCGTTCGCTCGATTTCGATCCGCAGACGGAGCGCTTCAAGGACAACAGCGTAAATCACTACCTCGCCCGCGAGTATCGCAAGGGCTTCGAAGTGCCAACGCTGGCCGACGCCCGTGTGAGCAAGGCCTGAGCGTCTCGAGAGGCGATTTCAAACCCGGCGCAAACAGCGCCGGGTTTTTTATTACCCGTAGCGAAGCGCGCCAAGCCCTTCGTTTATCACCCCGTAAACCCGCTCGGGGCGAACCACGCGGCTTCGCTTCGTTGGGGATTGGCGTTGGCTTTTGGGCTCCGCCGGCGGCCGACCCCAATCACTAGCCCCGGTCAAAGCCCCATGCGCCATCAAAAATCCATGAACCCGGCCCGCAAAATCGCTCCGGGCGTGACTCTCGTACGCCGGATTCGGTTACAATCGGGCCATGGTGACAAACCCGACCGAGACCCGTGGCCTGGAAATGAAGCTCGAGGTCACCGAGCAAGCGCTGGCCGATGTGACCCGCCGCGAACAGCTGCTCGCGGCCAAGTTGAAAGCGGTCAACGAAACCACGATGCCGTGGAGCGATCAGGAAAACGCGTTGGCCCGCCGAAAAGCGGAGCTTGACCGCCGCGAGACCGACCTCGATCGGAACGAAGCGGATTTGGCGCGCCGGCAGGCGGAGCTGACGCTCGCGGAGGCGGAACTTGCCACCGCGCGCAAGACCCTTGCCATCACCCAGGCCTCGATCTCTCGCGCACAGGGAGAACTCGACAGCGGCTTTGCCCGGCTCAGCGCGGCCGCCAACGAACTCGTCCGGGTTCGCCGCGAACAGAAAGCCGCAACGGAGGAGCTCGAGCGACGAGTGGCGGAATTGGGCACGAGTGCGGTTTCAGCCGCGGCCTAGATCATTTCGGGAAATTCGGAAGCGTAGGGCCGGCGTTTACCGCCGCGCCGTTCGCGAACGATCGCCGTTTTCGCTTTGCGGCCTGCCGACCAGCGGGAGCCCTACACCTTTGGGTTAGAAACGAGCTTCGTCACGCGGGCGACGGTGCGAGGTTCTTGAAAAAGATCGTCGTTGAGCACGGCTGCCCGTCCGGCCAGAGCGCATAATTCGGAATCACGCCGCAGCGCTGCCAGCCGTGGCGCTCGTAGAGGCGCTCCGCGGGCCCGCCTGTCACCGTGTCCAACACGAGCAAGGTCCGCGCGGCGTCTCGAGCGGCCCGCTCCGCGGTCGCGAGGAGCGCGGCGCCCACGCCGAAGCGCCGCGCGCGCCGATGCACGAGCATTTTCGCGACGTCGCCGCGGTGCGGCTGATTCTCGGGCAGGTTGAGGATGACCTGAACCGTGCCAACGATGTGAGCAGCCGAATCGCGGGCCACGATCAATAGGCGCTCTCCCCGCTCGACCCCGGTTGCCACCTGTCGCCAAAACGCGTCCGCTTTCGCCCGCGTCATCGGCAACATGAAGCTCACCGAAGCACCACCTTCCACGCAGTCGATCAAGACGTCGCCCAGTTGCGCGAGATCCGACCCGCCAATCCGCTCAATCCGGGAAACCTCAAACGTCGGTGTGTTCATGGGGCAAAGCTATCTCGACCCTTCCACAGCAAAAAACGCGCCCACCGCACCCCACCGACGCGGAAAACCAACAACCCATCCCACCGCCCCGCTTGGTTTGTCACCAGATTGGTGACAAACTCCACAACAACCAGGCGCCTCGCCCGCCGCGGGGAAGCCCACCAGTTGTAACCAGTTTGGTGACAAGCCAGCGAGCGCCACGGAGGGGAAAACGTCACCCAAGTGGTGACGCCCACTCCGAACGCACCGGCGCCGATGTCACCGATTGGGTGACATCCGTCTGGCTCAACCTACTTTGCCGGTGGAAGGATCTTCTGGAATTTCGGCACGAGCACCTTGTTGGTGTACTCGTCGTGTTTCTTAAGATTTTCCACAATCGCCGGCAGATTCATCTTTTTAACGATGGCACGAATCTGGGCTTCGCCCTGCTTGCCCCACTCTTCGCGCTCGGCCTCGGTCGAAGGTAAATTCCCCGACCCGCCGCCACCGTGCGCGCGGACGTCGGTCACCCACGAACCGAGCGTCAGGCTTCCGCTGACGCCGAGTTTGCCGAGTTCGTTGTAGCCTTCGTTTTGTGGAATTGGCTCCTTCGAAATCGCCGCATCGCCGTAGTCGCCCTTCAGCGGGAGATCGATGATCCGGCCCGCGATGTGATGCGCGCCGTACAAGGTGCGATTTCTCTCGGCCGGAGGGATTTTCAAGTGCGTCGCCATGTCGCCCATTTCGATGTAAAGAATCGGCACGCGAAATTCATCGAAGAACTCGCGCACCATCGTACCCACGGTCAAGGGCGCGGGGCCCTGCCCGGAGGAGAGATAGATCTGCCGGCGGAAACCGGCGCGGTAGAGCGACTCGGCCAGGTTTTTGAGGAAAGCCACGCCCATCGTTGGCGTGATATTGACGGTGCTCGAACCGACGAGCGTCGTACCCGGGTAAGACCACATCAGGCCCGGCATGAACAACGCATCCATTTCGTCGGCCATCGCCATCGCATAACCGAGGGGCGACACCCAGTCGCGATCGCCAGGAAGAATGCCGTTCGTCTCCACGGCACCAACCGGGATGAAGATGACGTCGCTGCGCTTCAGGTATTCGTCGATTTGGAGTTGGCTGAGCCGCGTGTAGTCGCGCGTGTGCATCTTGCGCACTTGGGCCGACAAGGGGGCGCACGCGAGGAGGCCAGCGGCGAGCGCTGCCAGCGAGCGGATGGGAGACGAAAACAAGCCGAGCTTCATGGAAGTCCTTGGTTGGGGGTTGGGAAGGGGATCGGGCCGAGAAGACGGAATTTCCTGGCCAAAGAAAACCGAATTCTCGGCCTGACCGACTGGTGGCAGCAAATCTGCGAGCGCGCCAAACCGGAGCCGGAAGCCATGAACACAGGAAGTGGCTGCGAGTTGTTCCTCGGTTCGTGGCTTCCGGCTCCAGGCCGGCTTGTCAGGGCGACGGATCGGACTTCCGCCGCATTCGCTCTTGGCAATCCAAACGCTGCGGGCTATCCCGACTTCGCCGGTGAAATTCTCACCCCGCCCCGGGGCGACCGGTACTTCCCACCATGTCGTTTTCGTACCGCCCGAGTCGCCGTGATTTCCTGAAATTCCTCGCCGCCAGTCCCCTGCTCAGTGCGGTCGGCCGCGCGCAGCTCGAATCCGGCGTGATCAATTCGCCCGAGGAGGCCCTCAATGTCTTCGATTTCGAACCGGCGGCAAAAAAAGCCCTGGCGTCGAAGCCGGCCCACTTCGGGTACGTGGCCACCGGGGTCGACGGCGATGAGACCGTTCGCGCCAACCGGGAAGGCTTTCAGCATTTCGGGATCCGCCCGCGCCGGCTGATTGACACCTCCAAGGTAGATACGACGACGAACCTCCTCGGGACCAACTGGGCCAGCCCCATCATGCTCGCACCGGTGGGCAGCCAGGAAGCTTTCCATGAGCAGGGGGAGGCCGGCTCAGCGCGAGGAGCGAAGAAAGGCGGTCACCTGCAAATCCTGTCGAACCAGACGAACGCGTCCGTGGAAGAAGTCATCGACGCCCGCGGCGCCCCGGTCTGGTTCCAATTGTACGCTTCGACGTCGTGGCCCGTTTCCAGCGCGATCGTCAAACGCGCCGAAAAGGCCGGATGCCCCGTCCTGGTTTACACGGTCGACCAAATCAGCGGCTCGAATCGCGAAACCCTGCGGAAATACACCAGGATGGATACGCGGGACTGCACGGAGTGCCACGACAACACGAGCCTCAAGAGCCGCAACAAGCGGCGAGGCATGTTCGAGGGCCTCAATCTCGAAGGCGTCGCCTGGCAGCCGCCCACCACGTGGGAATACGTGAAGCGGCTCAAGGAAACCACCTCGATGAAGATTGTCATCAAGGGCATCCTCACGAAGGAAGACGCGCAGGTCGCAGTTTCGCATGGAGTCGACGGCGTGGTCTGCTCCAACCACGGTGGCCGCGGCGACGAAGTCTTCACCTCGTCGATTGAATGCCTGCCCGAAGTGATTGAAGGCGCCGGCGGTAAAATCCCCGTCTTCGTGGACAGCGGATTCCGTCGGGGCACGGACATCTTCACCGCCCTGGCGTTGGGCGCGAAGGGCGTGGCGATCGGCCGACCCTATATCTGGGGCCTCGCCGCCTTCGGCCCCGAAGGCGTCGCCGCGGTATTGGATGTCCTGTCCCGCGAGTTGCACACCACGATGCGCTACGCCGGCACGCCGAAGATCACAGATATCACCAAGGCGCACGTCGTGGCGAAGGGTCGCGCGTAGCAAAGCTGGGCCGCGGGCCTTGAGGAGATTCCTCGCTGGCGCGGCTCGACCCGAAGACGCGGCCGCCATCCGCCACAGGAGATTTTTCCGAATCTCCTCAGCGCGTCGGGGTCTGTATGGACCGGACACATGGGTTACAGGTGTTCGGAGACATGGGTAACACTGGGGCGCATGCCCTGGATCACCACTACCGCCATGTCTCAACGTCACGAGTTCGTCCTTTTGGCCGCGCAGCCCGGCCGTAATTTCCGGCAACTATGCCGTGGTTTTGGTATTAGTGCGAAGACCGGCTACAAGTGGCTGGGGCGCTTCGCGGAAGGGGGCGTAGCGGGATTATTGGATCGGTCTCGCCGGCCCAAGAGTTCGCCGCGCCAGTGTCCCGCTGACATCGCAGCTCGGGTGATAGCCGTGCGGGAGGAGCACCCGAGTTGGTGTGGCCGCAAGCTGCGGCGCCGACTGCAGGATTTGGGGCACCAGCAGGTGCCGGCCGCCAGCACGTGCACGGAGATCTTGCGGCGAGCGAACCTCCTCTCGTCGCAGGCTCAGGCGCCGGGGCGCGCTTGGCAGCGGTTTGAACGCGCGCAACCCAACGAACTTTGGCAGATGGATCACAAGGGTCATTTTGCGACCCAGGCAGGGCCACGTTGTCATCCGCTCACCGTGCTGGATGACTGCAGTCGCTTTAATATCGTGCTGGAGGCGGGCATCAACGAAACAGCTAGGGCGGTCCAGTCGGCGCTGAGTCGTGCCTTTGCGCAGTATGGCCTGCCGGAAGCATTGCTCTGTGACAATGGCCCGCCTTGGGGTGGCACCGAGGGCGGTCACACCGCGTTGACGGTCTGGCTGCTGCGGTTGGGCGTGCAGGTGCTGCATGGCCGGCCCTATCATCCGCAAACGCAGGGTAAGGACGAGCGCTTCCACCGCACCCTCGACCGGGAGCTGTTGCAGCGCCATACTTGGCGAGACTTGGAGCACTGCCGGGAGGTGTTTCCCCGTTATCGCCATACCTACAACTGCGAGCGTCCGCATGACTCGCTCGATGGTGACACGCCCGCGTCGCGCTATCGGCCCAGTCCGCGTAGCCTGCCGGCCACGTTGCCGCCTATTGAGTACTCCACCACCATGACGGTCCGCACGGTTCGCGACAACGGTGTCATCACCTTCGATAGCCAAACCTGGCTCATCGGCCGCGCATTTACCGGGTTGCCGGTCGGGCTACGCCAAACGCAAACCGATGGGTGCTGGGACGTCTACTTCGCCCACCATCGCCTCGGCGCCATCGATCTCACTGGACCGCGCGCTCCCAAGCATACCGCTCGCTCCATCTATCAGCGCGGGGAGGCTGACCGCCTCCCCTGCGACCCCTCGGCTCAATCCGCGGCGGGGAAGGGGCTGCGCCCCTTCCCCTGCACCCCTTCCCAATAATCTCTCTGCTCAATCAAGCAGCCCGAGTGTTACCCATGTCTCCGAACATGTGTTACCCTTGTCTCCGGCCCGTACAGGGGTCGACGCGCTCCACCAATGTGGCGCAGAGCCGAGCCTCGCGCCCGGCTTGTTAACTCCAGACCCCTACCAATCCCTACCGGAAATCCGGTAGTCGTGATGCGCGCCAGCCCCCTGTCAGTGGGCGCAGGCTGCAAGCCGGAGGACCGGGCTTGATGAAGTCGTGGGTAGGCTCTGGAAGGGGTTCCGGCGCTGAAAGCACAACCCACGCAAGCCCGGTCCTCCTATTCGCGCCCAGTGGTCGAAGGCAATCGCCGATCCGAGAGCGGAATCTCAGGAATCGGACTTGGGACGCCAGTCCGAGTAATAAAGTCGGTTATCTGGCGAAAGGGTGACTGGAGTCTCGTGCGAGTCAGCGACAGCGGGCTGGATCATTTCTTCTTCGCCGCCGGCGCCGGCGGCACATACTTCGGCAGCGTATTCGCGCCCGGCGTCGCCTTCTCGAGATTCGGCGAGACATCCGCTTCCACGCGCCCGAGCGCCCACTGCAGTCCGCCGACGAGGATCGCTTGGAAACCCGGGTGCTGCCAGACATCCTCGCGATGGCCGAGGCTCGTGTAAAACACGCGCCCCTTCCCTTCCATCCGCGCCCACGTCGAAGGATAGTTGGGGCGGTCATAGGCCGGGCCATCCATCCGCGATGTATTCTGGACGAGGATCACATGCAGGTCCGGCGCAAAATTTTTAAAGGAATACCACTCCTCGAACATGCCCGTGTCATTCGCGAGCGCGTTGGTCCCGGGAAATTTGGTGTCCGCGATCGTGAGCCGCCCGTTCTGCTGATGGTTGTGGAGGATGAATTCGCCTCCAATCATCTTGATGTAAGGGTCCGCCTTGTCGCCATCCGCCTGGTGACGCGCCGGACCGTACGCCACGTTGCCCGGCGAGAGAAACGTGTCGGTCGCGCTGTGGATGCCCACGAAACCCTTCCCCTCCGCGATCGCCTTGAGGAAGGCCTCCTTGCCGGCCTGCGTCATCGGCGGCGTCCCGTCACCCTGCTCCTCGGTCTTGGCCTTCGTCAGATCCTGCGTCGTGTAGAAGACGAACGCGTCGAACTGGGCGAGGTACTCCGGCGTGAAGAGGCTGCCGTCTTTCGAGAAGGTAAAGTCGACGTTGTTTTTTTCCCCGATCATTTTCAGCACGGGGAACGCATAGCCGGGACGGCCGTCGCGCATCTTTTCCATCACGGCCTCGTGCTGGTAACCGGATGACTTCGTGAAAACCAAAACCTTTTTCCTGGCCACCGGGTCGGCATCGCCGGCCCGGCTCGATGCCGGCAGCACGAGCAGACTCATCAGCAGAAACGCGAACCAAAACGGGGTTTTCATAAAGGGTCCGACGAGTGTGGAAACGGCCTCTTACAAATCAACGCCTTTGGCTTTTCGCAGCGCTGCCCGCGTGAGCCCGAGGCGCTTCGCCGCCTTCACCTCATCCCCGCCCTCGGCCGCCAGCGCCCGATCGATCATTTCCTTTTGAATTTGTGGCAGCAGGCCGGCGCCGCCTGTGCCCAGTTGGGCGAAGAGAAAATCGAGCGCGCCACCGATCGTCATTGCCGCCGGGGCCGGCGGCTCGGTTTCGACCGGTTCGGCCACGGGAGCGGACGCCGCTTCGCCATTTTCCTCCGCCATGAGTTGGGCGGCCCGCCGGATTTCCGCGGGCAAATCCTTGACGAGGATCGCGTCGCCCTGCGCCACAACGGCGCTCCGGTAGATCACGTTCTCGAGTTCGCGCACATTGCCGGGCCAGCGGTGGCGTTCGAGCACGGCCATTGCCTCGGGCGACACTTTCGAAACGCGCGTTTTCTTCTGCTTCACCAGGCTTTGCAGACAGAAATCGACAATTTGCGGGATGTCCTGGTCGCGCTCGCGCAGCGGGGGCATCCGAATCCGGACCACGTTCAGCCGGTAGTAGAGATCCTCGCGAAAGGTCTTCGCCCGCACCATCGCTTCGAGATCCTTGTTGGTCGCCGCCAGAATCCGGACATCGACCCGGATGGTCTCGGTGCCGCCCACGCGCTGGATATCACCCGTCTGCAAGACCCGCAGGATCTTCGTCTGCGTCGCGAGCGCCATGTCACCGATCTCATCCAGGAAGATCGTGCCGCCATCGCAGAGCTCGAACTTGCCCAGCCGCTGGCCGGTCGCGCCGGTGAAAGACCCTTTCTCGTGTCCGAAGAGTTCGCTCTCGATCAGATTGTCAGGAATCGCCGCGCAGTTCACCGCGATGAACGGCTTCGTCGCCCGGTGGCTGTGTTTCCAGATGGAACGCGCCACGAGTTCCTTGCCCGTCCCGCTCTCGCCGGTGATCATCACGGTCACGTCGCTGGCGGTGACCTGGCCGATGACCTTGAACACGTCCTGCATCACCGCCGAGCTGCCGACGATGCCCTCGCGGTAATCCTCGATATTGATCGTCGGCTTGTAGTCACCGACCGCCCGCATGTCGGCATGCGCCTTCAGGGCGTTCTCCGCCAGGGCCAGTACCTTGGCGGGATCGAAAGGCTTCATCACGTAATCGAACGCGCCGTACTTCATCGCCTCGATCGCCGTCTGGGCGGTGCCGAAAGCCGTCATGAGCACGACGAGCTGCTTCGGGTTCGCCGACCGGATATGCTGCAGCGCTTCGATGCCGCTCATGCCGCCCATCCGGACATCGAGAAACACGAGATCGGGCGGCGGACCTTTTTTCACCATCGCAATCCCCTGCTCCCCGCTCGCGGCCTCGAGCAACTGGTAGTTGCGCGACGACAACACGCGGCCGAGGGAATAGCGAATTTCCGCATCGTCATCGATGATGAGGATGGTCGGCGGTTTGGCGGGATCGGGCATCGGGAAGGCGTTGAAAATCCACCCTCACAAAACAGGGAATGGCATTCGATGCTAGCCCTAGATTGGCAAGGTTCTGGTTTCCCCCTCTGGCGTTGAGCCGGAAAAACGCGCTGGGCCGGAAAACGCAAACACGCCAAGACGCAAAGGCCTGGGCAAAGAAATTCCCTGGCAGCTCTTCGGGTCTGAGCGCCTTTTGGCTTTGCGTCTCTGGTTCACGCGGGGGCGCGGGGACGAACGGAGGGGGTAGTACTTCCACCTTAAAACCCCAACCCTGATCGCTTGCTTTGCTCACGCCTTTGCGCCTTCGCGTCTTTGCGTTTCGAGTCATCCCCGTCCGCGGTCATCGTGGGCAAATTAGATTTGCTGTCCGGCACCCGACCGAACCCGCACACAACGCTGGCTTATTGGGCCCGCGCGCTTTTGTTGCTCCCATGCTTGGGTGGTCAATGAACCTGTTTCGAATCCGCGGCATCCAGCTCGCGGTGCATTTTTCGTTTCTGATGCTGCTGGCCTTCGTGGCGCAGCAGGGATGGGACGAGGGCGGCTGGACCGGCATGTTCTGGTACGTGTCGCTGCTGCTCGTGTTCTTCACCTGCGTTGTCCTGCACGAGCTGGGCCACTCCTTCACCGCCATCCATTACGGCGTTGGGGTACGCAGAATCCTGCTGATGCCCATCGGGGGCATGGCTGAATTCGACAGCATCCCCCGGCAGCCTTCCCGCGAATTGCTAATCACGCTCGCCGGACCGGCCGTGAATTTCGTCATCGCGGCAACGTTGATGCTGCTCATCGGCATGCCGGAGGGCTGGCCGGCCGGCGGCGATTTTCCGGCCGACGCGCGCGGTTTTGTGCAAGTGGTCGCGCACTGGAATCTCGTCATGGGGATCTTCAACTTGGTGCCGGTCTTCCCCATGGACGGGGGACGAATCTTTCGCGCCGTGCTGGCCACACGGCTGCCGTATCTGAAGGCCACCTTCGTCGCGGCCACCGTTGGCAAGGTGCTGGCTGTGGTCGCAGTGTTGATCGCGATCTTCCAAAAGGAATACCTGGTGGCCGTACTCTTCGCCTTCATCTTCTTCGCCGGCGAAATGGAATATCGCGCCGCCCGCCGCCGTGAAATCGACGACGCCAACTGGCGCGCGATGCTGGAACGTTTTTATCCGGTCCCCCCGCCCGCGGAGGAGCCGCCGGTCTTGCGGCGGTGAGACCGAACCTTCGGTCATGCATCGGTGGGCGCATCGCCCCCCGAACGCGCTAGCGCAATACCCACGCTCACTTGAGCGACCAACCGACTTTTACTGCATCGTTCTTTCGAGCCGCCGCAGCGGGGTTGTCACCAGATTGGTGACAAGATTCCGGCGTGCCCCCGCTCTGGCGGCATGAGCTTATCCGAGGTACCGCAGCGGCCGAGGGCGACCCGCGCCACCGATGTTGTCCGGAACGGACAAAAAGTCCTTGCGTTAAGAGCGGGAAACCCAACTTTTTTCCCCTCGCAAAGGAGAATGGGCTCGTAGCTCAGTTGGAAGAGCGCCGCAATGGCATTGCGGAGGTCGTCAGTTCGAACCTGATCGGGTCCACCATCCTTCACCGCCGCGAAGACAAATAATTGCCTGGGCGAGAAGGGGCAGCTCGGTGAACCGAACCCCTCACTTATCGTTCAGGTCCCGCGCGTTAAACGTCAGGCTGATGGTTTCGCTTTTCCGGTCCTGGCGAAAAGGCATCTGGGTCTTGCGAATGGCAGCGAGGACCGCGTTGTCGAATTCCTTGCTGCCGGATGACTTGGTGACCTTGAAGTTGCTGAGCGCGCCATCCGCACTGCTGAAGAAGCTAATCGTCACCGCCAGCGTCTCACCGACCGTCGGCGGAGGTTCGAAATTGGTTCTCACCCGCTGAACCAGCAATGAAATCCACGCCGCCGAAAGATCGTCGCTGTCGTTCGTGAGCGCCTTCCCTCCGGCTCCGCCCGTCTTGTTTTCTGTCGAGCCATCGAGCACGCCTTGGGCGATTCCTTCCGCATCGATCCTGGCGACCTTGGGATTTTTGGCGGACGCAGCCTTCGTCTTGTTCAGTTTGTCGAATTCCTCCTTCGTCATCATCGCCGCCTTCTTCTTGGCTTCCTCGGCCAGTCGCTTCTCTTCGGCCTTTCGCTCCTTCTCGACCTGCTGTTTCGCCTTCGTGACCGCGCGGTTCACCTGCCGCGTGATCTGCTTCTTGAAATCCGGGGCTTTCGTCTCCGGCGGCTTGGTGGGGGCCACGGTCTCGACTTTCTTCGGCACCGGCACGGGCGCCGGCGGCGGCTCCGGTTTGACCAAATCCGCCTTTGCCGGCTCCGGCGGCATTTCTTTCACCGGCTCTGGTTGCGGGGGCGTGGGCACATCGAGCTTCACGCCGTTGGGTGTCCCCAGTTTCGGCGCCACCCGAGCCCCGTAGTTGTCTCCGGCCCCCGCCACCAACTCGAGAATTCGCGGGGCCTTCTGTACTTGCTGGCTTGCGACATAGCTGAGCAGCAAAAGAACGGCTATGACCACGCCGTGCAGCGTGGCCGAGAGCACGAAGGCGCTCATGGGCCGCTCCATTGTCATTTCCTCCCGAGGGCGAAATCTGTCAGTTCCGCGGATTGTAGTCGATAGTAATGCGGGTCAGGCCCGCCCGCTCGACTTCGTTCATCAGCTCGGCGCCTTTTTCCCAAAACGCCTTGGCGTCCGCGCGTACGCGAATGACCGGCGGTTTGCGCTCGGCGGCATAAGCCCGCAACCGGCTCTGCAACTCCACCAGGCTCAAAGGGGCATCCTTGTTATCGACATAGAAATTCCCCTTCACGTCGACGCCCACCGTGACAAACCGGTCGTCGGGATCCGCCTTTTGCTGTGACGTCGGCGTAAGCGTCGGCAACTGCACCGGGATCGTTTGCTCCTTTTGCAGCAGGGGAGAGGCGATCATGAAAATAACGAGCAGCAAAAATCCCAAGTCGATCAGGTTGGTGACGTTCAGCTCGGCGATCGGCTGGATGCTGCGCTGGCGGCGAAAATTCCGGGCCATGGTGTTTCGTTAACGTCCTGAAACCCGGCGAAAACAACCACAGATGGACACAGATGAACACAGATTCGGGCAACAGCCTTCCGGATGTGGGTCCGCGGCAGACGATGGCGAGCCTCCCGATTGGTGTCCATTTGTGTTCATCTGTGGTTGTCCTGCCATGGAGATTCTCACTTCGCCTCGAGTTCCATGCGATCCGCCAGCGAGCTCGCGTAGTTCTCGAGTTCGGTAATCATCCGCCGCGTGTGGCCGAGCAACAGGTTGTAGCCGAAGACGGAGGGGATCGCGACCACCAGCGCGGCAATGATCGCGAGCATGGCGCCGGACACACCGGGCGCGAGCTGTTGGATGCCGGCGGATTGTTGCTGCGCGACGGCGGCGAATGCCTCCATCACGCCCCAGACGGTCCCGAGCAGCCCGATGAACGGCGCGCCCGACACAATCGAAGCGAGAAAGATCATGCTCGATTCGTAACGGAGCGTCTGCCGCGCCAGCGCGCGCTGGATCGCATTCTCCGCGTGCTCGAGATTCGCCCGGGGATTCGGCAGGCCCCGCTCCTTCGCGATCGCCGCCGCCCGCCAGTAGCCTTCGATCGCGTCCGCCAGCAAATCGGCATACGGGATCGAACGCCGGCTGCGAAATGACTCCGGCAGGTCCAGGAGGGTCCGCTGATCGCGGAGGTGCATTTCGAAACTCTGGTTCAGCATCTGGAGCCGCTTGAGCTCGCGGTATTTTCCCAGCATCACCGTCCACGCGATCACGCTGAAGCCCGCGAGCCCGAGCACGATCGATTTCTCCACCGGACCGGACCGCTCGAAGACATCGATGACATTGGCGGCGAGGACCGGCGAGAGGAGCGGCGCAAGCATGTTATGCGCGCAAGAGTTGGCGGGTTTGATCCCGCCAATCAACGGAAATTCCGGTGACCGGACCGGGAACTTCACGCACGAATCTGTTTGCGGTGTCGCGGTGCAAATTTTTCCTCGCGCTGTGTTCCTCGACGAATTCGCGCTGGCCAAACCTTCCTCGCCAACCCGGCGCAAACCCTCCACTTTGATGACCATGCCACTGAAGCAAAAGCCGTCCGGAAAACTCATCTCGTTCGAGGGTTCCGAGGGTTCCGGTAAGTCCACCCAGATCGCGCGTCTCGCCGCCCATCTCCAGAAATCGGGGCGCGAGGTGATCTCGACCCGCGAGCCCGGTGGCACTGAAATTGGCGAGCAGATCCGAAACATCATCGTCCATAATTCCAAGGGCGACGAGATGTGCGCGGAGACGGAATTGCTCCTTTTCACGGCCGCGCGCGCGCAACTCGTGCGCGAGGTCATTGCGCCGGCGCTGACGAAAGGCATCATCGTCCTGAGCGATCGCTTTCTCGACTCGTCGACCGTTTACCAGGGCATCGGCCGGAATCTCGCCGCCGACCCGGTCAACCAAATCAACCGTTTCGCCGTCGGCAACGTGATGCCCGACCTGACGATCGTGATCGACGTCCCCGAGGAAGTCAGCCTGGCCCGCTTGAAGCAGCGCGCCTCCGATCTCCCCGACCGGATGGAACGCGAGAACATCGATTTCTACAAAAAAGTGCGGGAGGGTTACCTCGTCCTCGCAAAAGGCATGGCCGAGCGCTTCATCGTCGTCGACGGCACCAAATCCGAGGACGTGATCGAGAAGAAGATCTGGGCCGAAGTGCAGGCGCGGGTAAAATAGCCGGAAGGCCGGAGATCCAGAGGCCAGAAGAGCAGACAAGACCGATGCCCTGGTTCGGCCAAACGTTGGGTTCTTCGCTGGCCCTCCGACCCTCCGGACCTCTGCCCCTCCTGCTATCGCCGAATATTTCACCGGTTCATAAATGACGACCGGACCCACACCCTGGCCCAAGGAACTCGTTGGCACGCCCGCCATCACGGTCATTGAGCAGGCCATCGCCCAGCGGCGGTTGTCGCACAGTTTGCTGCTGCATGGTGATGATCACGACATGCTCGTCGCGATCGCGCAGGCGATTGCCGACCGGCTGCTGTGCCCGGCGGACGCGAAACCAGGCGCTTACGCACCGGATCAACATCCCGACTGCTTTGCGCTCCGACCAGCGGGCAAGATGCGGCAGATCTCCGCGGATGCGACGCGTGAGTTGATCAACAAAGTGCAGGTGTCGCCCGCCGTCTCGTCGTGCAAGGTTGCGATTATCCACGAAGTTGATCGCATGCACCCGACGGCCGCGAACGTCTTCCTCAAGACGCTCGAGGAGCCCCCGGCCAACACGACGCTGCTCTTGTTGACGACGCGGCCCTACGCCTTGCTGCCAACGATTCGAAGTCGTGTCCTGCATTTCCGTTTTCCCACCGCGGCGATCAGCATCACCGCGGCCGGTTGGCCCGAGTGGATTAATGATTACCAACACTGGCTGGGACGCCTCGCGGACAGCGCGCCGGCAGAAAAGGGCGAGACTGCGGATCACATCTTCACCTTGTACGGCCTCGTGGCGCGTTTCGGCGCCGTGCTGGAAACAGCCACGGCGGAAGTCTGGGCCCGGCAAAAGGAAAAACTGCCGCCCGATCTCGACGACGACGAGCAGATCGCCATCGAAACCGGCATCGCGAACGGGCTCCGCTCGCGGCTTTTCGCCGAAATCGAGAGGGCCACCCGCGCCTTCGCCCTGCCGCGGTTGATTGCGGGCGACGAGACCACCCGTCGCGCCGTGACCGGCGCCGTCGATCAACTCGAACACGACGTGCGGCTGCTCCGGCTGAATCTCAACGAATCAGCCGCGCTGGAGAATTTCCTGCTGGGCTCGCTGCGGATTTGGTCGCGGCGGGGGTAGAGCGGTCCAGGTAGGGGCGCAGTCTTGCTGCGCCTTTGAAGTCCCATCGAATCACATTCAGGGCGCAGCAAGACTGCGCCCCTACATTTCAAGGCCTGCCATGTCATTCTTCGGTGCGCTCAGCATGCCATGGCGTTCGCTCCGCTTTCGCTTTGCCGCCGCGAATTCGAGCCGTCACGTTGGCGGCCTTCCCCACCCCTTATGCACTCCAGCTCCAAGGTTTCCTCGCGTCGTGAATTTCTCCGCACATCCGCCACGGCCGCGGTCGGTGCACTCCTCGCGCCATCGGCATTTGCCGCCGAGCGCGATTGGACCAATGCGAACCCAGTCCGGTATCCCGATCCCGACATCATCGCGCTCGATGCGCGGTTCAACAAATACAAGCTGGGCAACACGCCGATCCTGCGGCTGCACGTCGGCACAATGTGGTCGGAAGGCCCCGCGTGGAACGGCGTCGGGCGTTACCTGCTGTGGAGCGACATCCCGAATGATCGCCAACTTCGCTGGATCGAAGACGATGGCGGCCGGGTGTCCGTGTTCCGCCAGCCGTCGGGCAACAGCAATGGCAACACATTCGACGCGATGGGGCGGCAGATCTCGTGCGAACACGGCAATCGGCGCGTTGTCCGCTATGAGCACAATGGCTCGTTGACGGTCCTCGCTGATAAATTCGACGGCAAGCCGCTCAATGCGCCGAACGATGTCGTGGTTCACCCGGATGGCGGCATTTGGTTCACCGATCCCGGCTACGGCAGCCTGATGAATTACGAGGGCCACAAGGGTGAATTGCAGCTGAAGGAAGCCGTCTACCGCATCGACGGGAAAACGGGCGCGCTGGCCAAGGTCAGTGACGAGGCATTCAAGCCGAACGGCCTGTGCTTCTCGCCCGATTTCAAAAAACTCTACATCGCCGACACCGGTTCGACGCACTACCCGAACGCCCCGAAGAACATCCTGGTGTGCGACGTGACCGATGGCACGAAGCTCGGCAAGGCGCGCGAATTCGCGTCCATGAAGATGAAGGTCAACGGCAAGGACGAGGCCGGCGTCGCCGACGGCATTCGCGCCGATGTCGATGGCAATATCTGGGCCGCCTGCGGCTGGGTCGGCGATGGCTACGACGGCGTGCACTGCTTCGCCCCCGACGGCCAGCGGATCGGCCAAATCAAATTGCCCGAGATCGCTTCGAATCTCTGCTTCGGCGGCAGCAAACGAAACCGGCTCTTTGTGACCGCCGGGCAATCGCTGTACGCCGTGTACGTCGAGACGCAGGGAGCGGCGTAGAAGCCATTCGTCCGTGCCCATCGTCGAGTAGCGAAGGCCGCCAAGGCCTTCGGGCGAAACGCTCGGCGCGTTTCGCTACCAAGCTGAGTCCGCTTTTCCGCGTTTTCTATTTCTTCTTCCCTTTTTTCGCCGCATTCGGCGCCGGCGGCCCATCCGGCGGATAAACGTCCCGCGTGCTGACGGGGACTTCGGGCGGTGGTGGGGCGAGCGCGATGCGGAAACTGATCCAATTGGCCGCAAAGATTCCCCAGGTGCCCCAGCGATTCGCGGGACTGAGGCCGTGTCCCGTCGGATCATTCCACGTGCCGCCATGCAGTTCGCGCAACGGCCGGATGATCTCGGGCGAGGCCTGCGTCGCCGGACCTTCGGGGTCGACGACGGGATCCTTGGGATACTGCCCGTACCAGTCGTGTACCCAGTTCCACACATTGCCGAACATATCGTAGAGTCCGAACGCGTTCGGGTTTTTCAGGCCGACGGGATGTGGCACTCCGCCGCTGTTCATGACATACCACGCGTGGCCATCCGGATCCTTGAGCTCCCCGGTGGTGCCGGCGCGGGCTGAATATCCCCACTGCGCCTCGGTCGGCAGCCGATAGACGTACCCCGCCGGGATCCGCCCCGCGGCGCGCTCGCGTTCGTTGAGCCAGGTGAGGAATTGCTGCGTGTCGCGCCAGCTGATTCCCACGACCGGTCCCGCTTCGGTCTGGTTGTAATTGGGGATTCCCGGATTCCGCCAGTTCAGGAATTTCACGGGGCCCGGCGTGTCACGCTTCACGAAGAGACCTTGGTTGCCCCATTCCGCTTCCGTGACGTAGCCCGTCGTCTCGATGAAGTGTCGCCACTGGCCGACGGTGATCGTGGTGGCGCCCATCCAAAAATCCTTGGTCAGGGTCACTTGATGCGCCGGCCCCTCGTCATTGCTCCCCTTCGCCTCGGGGTTGCCCATCAGGAATGTCCCTTTGGGGATCTTCACCAGCGTGATCCCAAGCCCCGGAATCGTCATCGTCTCCGGCTTGGCGGCCTGTTCCGCCGCGTAGAGCCCGATGCCGCACGATAGCGCCGCCACGGCGATTCCGCCGGCAAGGACGAGCAGTGGGCGGGCGAGGCAGGAAGGCAGCGAGCGACGGTGTTTCGCCGCAGAAACAGAAAGGCGCGGAGCTTGAGTTCCGCGCCCGGAGAAATCGTTCTCGGGGGTATTCATCGGGGGTGAGTCCTTGTGGGATCACCCCCGCCCCCGGGCAAGATCACTTCTTCTTCTCTCCGCCCTTCTTGGCTGCGGCGCCGCCGCCAGGAACTCCCGTCGTGGCATCAGCCATCGCACCCGGCAATGGCGCACCCGGCGGCAACGGCGGCACCGTGGTCAATGCGATACGGAAAGTCACCCACTGGTTCGCCGTCATGCCCCAGGTGCTCCAGCGATTTGTCGTCATCATGCCGTGGGCGCCGAACTCGGTCCAGCTGCCCCCCCGCATCTCACGATGCGGTTTGATGATTTCGCGGGCGTTGGGATGCAACGGACCCTGCGGATCAACCTGGTCCTCGGCGGGGTAGCGGCCGTACCAGTCATAGACCCAGTTCCAGCCATTACCCATCATGTCGTACACGCCGAAAGCATTCGGCTGCTTCGAGCCAACGGGATTCGGCACGCCCCCGCTGTTCGCCCGATAGACCGAATACACTTCCGGACCGGGCTCACCTTCCTTGTAGCCCATCTTGGCGGCGCGCTCCCGTGCCGGCGCCATCTTCACGCCCATCTTGGTCTCCATCTTCGAGAACTCCTCTTTCGACATCTTCTCCTCGGTTTCGATGATCTCCTGCCAGTAACCGGGATCATAATCCTTGCCGGCCTTGGCCACATATTCCCACTGCGCTTCGGTGGGGAGGCGGTAGACATAGCCTTCCGGCAGTCGTCCCGCTTCCTTTTCGCGATTGGTCAGCCACTCACAGAACTGCATCGCATCCTCCCAGCTGAGGCCGAGCACCGGATGATTGTCCTGCGGGGTGTAGTTCGCGATGCCCGGATTACGCCAGTTGAGGCCTTTCTGGCGCGGCTTGGTCTTGCTCGTGAAAATGCCCCGATTGCCGAGCTCCGCATCCGAGATGTAGCCCGTGGTCTCGACGAAATACTTCCACTGCCCCACCGTGATCGCGGTCGCACCCATCCAGAAATCGCGGCTGAAAGTCACCTTGTGCGCCGGCTTTTCGTCACCGGAGCTCCCGACGAAATCGGGCGTGTGTCCCATGGTGAACGAGCCTTTCGGGATTTTTACCAGCGAGATATTGATGCCGGGCACGTTCATGATCTCGTGCTTTTTGGCGGTCTGTTCCGCGGCGAAAAGCCCGCCGCAAACGCTGACCAAGCCGACGGCGCCAAGTCCGAGCGCAAAGCGCAGGACGTCTTTAATCTCTTTTCGCGAATCAGGGGTTTTCATAGGAGAGAGACGCTGTTCTGTGACGCGGTCCGATCCCGCGCAAGACGTATTCGGAGACCACGAAAAGATCAGGTGATTTGGCTGCGAGACGCGCCCTTGGCGACCGCGGATTGCGCGGAGTGCGCGGATAAGCAATCCGGATGATCGACCTGCCTTCGCGGCTACGCCGCTCGACAGCTCGATCGGTGGTGTTGGATCAAACCCATCAACGTCGAGATCTCGCCGAGCGGAAACGCCGTGAACTTGTTGAGCGGCTCCGCATTCCCTCCGTCCTCAAGTTCCGTGTCTCCGTTCCCATGACGTTCTGGTTTGAAAAATAAGCACGCCCACGTCGAACATGCTCCCTCCCATGGCTTCCATCCCGACGAAACCCCGCATCCTTACCACCACCGTCGGTTCGTACCCGGTCCCGGATTGGCTCGCGGCCCTGCCGAGCGAGCAAGCGGTGATCGACGCCACGCGCGTGGTTTTCGACCTGCAGCGGCAAGCCGGAATCGATCTGCCGACGGATGGGGAGCTCTACCGCTTCGACGTCAATCATCCCGACACGAACGGGATGATCGAATACTTCATCCGGCCGATGGCGGGCATCTCCTCCGTCGTGGGCCGCTCGATCACGGAGGAATTTTCGCGTCATCACCCCATGGGTTTCCGCCGCAAGCCCGCCGGCGTCGTCACGGGACCGCTCGGTGAGGGTTCGCTGAATTTTCTCTCGGATTGCCAGCGCGCCGCGTCGGTTGCCGGTGGCCCATTCAAGTTCACGCTAACGAGTCCCTACATGCTCGCGCGAACACTGCTCGACCATCACTACGGCCGCTTCGACCGGCTCACGATGGCCATCGCCGAAGTCCTCGCCGGCCAGGTCCGCGGGCTGCCGGCCCCATGCTTGCAAGTCGACGAGGCCAACATCCCCGGCAATCCCGGTGATGGCCCGCTCGCCGCTGCCTCGATGAATGTGGTGCTCGATGCGATGGATAAAGGCACGGAACGCGCCGTGCATTTCTGTTTCGGCAATTACGGGGGCCAGACGATCCAAAAGGGCAATTGGGCGAAACTGGCGGCGTTCCTAAATTCCCTGCACACCGATCACCTGGTTCTCGAGCTCGCCCATCGTCCCAAGAGCGACCTCGACGCGCTGAAGCACATCGACAAGAAAATCGCCCTCGGCATCGGCGTCATCGACATCAAGGTAAACCACATCGAAACCCCCGACGAAGTCGCCGCACGCATCGCGGCCGTGGAAAAGAAGGTTGGGCCCGGCCGCGTGCGCTGGGTACACCCCGATTGCGGTTTCTGGATGCTCAAGCGATCGGTGGCCGACCGCAAAATCGAGGCGCTGGTCAAAGGCCGCGATCTCTACCTCGGACGGAAGTAGTAGCCAAACCAGCCAATCCATTTGCCGCAAAAAGGCACAAAAGTACAGGGGCACCGCTGCAAACGTGCGTCGCGCCCATAGGCGCGGGGAAGATTTCCGCCGCCACCCCAGAACTATTTTGCGCCTTTTTGCGGCCCAAAATCCGAGTTAAAAAAAATCGTGATCTCCATCGAATCCGCGGAGCTGCTCCGGGCCGACATTCGCACGCGGCTGCCATTCAAATACGGCATCGCGACGATGACGGATGTGCCGCACGTCTTCCTGCGGTTGACGGTCAACGTCGATGGCGCCGTGGCTCGCGGTGTCGCCGCCGATCACCTCCCGCCGAAGTGGTTCACCAAGAATCCGACCTGCCCCGTCCCGCAGGAGATCGAGGACATGCTGGCCGTGGTCGTGCATGCGGCGACGGCTTCCCGGAAAATTACCGCGCCGACCCCTTTCGCGTTCTGGCACGAGCTTTGGGCGGTCCAGGGAAAGTGGGCGGCGACGAAGAACCATCCGCCGCTCCTCTCCCAGTTCGGCACCTCGCTCGTCGAGCGCGCGCTCCTCGACGCGGTCGCGAAAGCACGGAAAACGAATTTCCAATCCCTCCTGCTGGCCGGGCAGCTTGGCGTGAGACTCGGTGAAATTCATTCCGAGCTCACGGATGCGGCCCCCTCGCAACTCCTGCCGAATCGCGCGATGGAGACGGTCGCGTGCCGCCACACCGTTGGACTCGCCGACCCACTGCGCGATGCCGACATCGCCGAGGCGGATCGTCTGCACGACGGCCTTCCGCAATCGCTCGAGGCAAGCATCCGTCACTACGGGCTCCGCCACTTCAAGATCAAGGTCGACGGCAACAATCCCGACGCTGCACTCGCCCGTCTCCGCTCCGTCTTCGCCGTCCTGCAAGCCGGGGTCAAAGACGGACTCGGCTTCAGCTTCGACGGCAATGAGAGCTTCGCGTCCGCGGATGCGTTTCGCGAATTCTGGGCGCGCCTCGAAAGCGACGCGACGCTGCGCCCCATGCTCAGGCATCTTCTCTTCGTCGAGCAACCCGTCTCCCGCGTCGCCGCGCTCGATCCGGCAAAGGCCGATCTCACGAAATGGACCAATCGTCCGCCGATCATCATCGATGAGTCGGACGCCGAACCCGGCGATTTGCCACGGGCCTTGAAGCTGGGTTACGCCGGGACCAGCCACAAGAATTGCAAGGGCATCTTCAAAGGCGTCGCTCACGCCTGCCTCATTGCGCAGCGGCGGGCGGCCGGCACGCCGTCGATGCTTTCCGGCGAGGATCTGTGCAACATCGGCCCGGTGGCGCTGCTGCAGGACCTCGCGGTCCAGGCCATTCTCGGAGTCGAGAGCGTCGAGCGGAACGGCCACCACTATTTCGCGGGCCTGTCCTCCTGGCCGAAACCGATCCAGCAGGCGGTCCTCACCGCGCATCCGGATCTCTACGAGTCATCCGAACTCGGCTGGCCCCGGCTCGCCGTGAAGAACGGCCGGATCTCCACGCGCTCCGTCGTCGCCGCGCCGCTGGGTGTTGCCGCTGAACTCCCACTCGAGACCATTCCAGGAAAGTGGATTCCGGTTTAGCATCTCACTTCTTCTGTCATTCTGAGCGCTGCGAACAATCCATACCTTCAGGCGTGGTCGATACCATGGATTCTTCGCTTCGCTCCGAATGACAGGCTTGGTCCGCGCATTTCGTCCACGGCGTCCTCTCTTCCATGCCCTCCCGCGACCCCCGCATCGACCAATACATCGCCGACGCCGCACCGTTCGCGCGGGCGATTCTCCGCCACCTGCGTCAGGCCGTGCACGAAGGTTGTCCCGACGTCGTCGAAGTCACCAAATGGGGCGCGCCGGGCTTCGAGTACGGCGGCCGGATTCTCGCCGGCATGGCGGCCTTCAAGGCGCATGCGACTTTTGGTTTCTGGCACCAAGGCATGATGAAGGTGATCGCAAAGCGCTACCTCGCGCCCGAAACCGCGATGGGCCAGTTCGGCCGGATCACGCGAGTGGAGGATCTCCCGAGCCAGAAAACGCTGGCCGGCTATGTTCGCGCCGCGGCGAAGCTGAACGAATCCGGCGCCGCGGCGCGTCCAAAACCCAAGCCGCGCCCGGAACTGCCCACGCCGTCCGATTTGGCAGCCGCGCTGAAGAAAAACCAGCGTGCCGCGAAAACGTTCACGGCTTTCAGCCCGAGCCACCGCCGCGAATTCATCGAATGGATCGTCGAGGCGAAACGCGAGGAGACGCGCCGGAAGCGAATTGCGACGACGCTCGAGTGGCTCGCCGCCGGCAAATCGCGGAACTGGAAGTACGCGAACTGCTAGCCCTTCCGCGGGACTCTACGCCGGCGATTTCAAGGCACGAGTTTCCGCGCCTCGAGTCTCGCCTGTTGCTCCTGCGCCGCCGCTTGCGCCTCCGCCGCGGCCGACCGAATCTTCGCTTCCTCGGCCGCCGGGATTGGACGCGTTTCCATGGTCCGACCAGCCAGCGGCCGCCGAAACGCCGCGCAGGCCGCCAGCCCCAGGGTTAAGGTCACTGCTACGACAAGAACTCCCTTTTTCATGCCGTCTCTCATCCTACTGCCGTGCCGCCAGCCGCTCTATTCGCCCTCCACCCTAAACGCGGCGACCGACCCGCGCCGCGACCAGCCAGGCTTGGGGTCCGCGCACCGCGTGGTCTACGGGCTGGCCGCAAAATCCGCATTGGCGTGAAGCCGAAGTCCTGATCACATCGACCTCCCGTGAAAACCCATCGCATCGCTCTCTATCCTGGAGATGGCATCGGACCCGAGGTGGTCGACGCCACAGTTGCCGTCCTCGAAGCGGCTCAGAAGGCCATTGGCGGCTTCCAGCTCAGCTACGAGAGCTTCGATTGGGGCATGCCACACTACGACAAGCATGGGAAGGTCGCGCCCGACAACTTCCTCGAGCTCCTGCGGCCGTTTGATGCCATCTTCCTCGGCGCCGTCGGCTGGCCCGCCCGTCTGCCGGACCACATCACGCTCACCCCGCTGATCAAATTGCGGCAGGCCTTTGATCTCTACGCCTGCACGCGCCCGGCCCGAACTTATCCCGGCGTGCCGCATCCGTTGCGCAGCGACCAGCCGATCGATCTGGTCGTCGTCCGCGAAAATTCCGAGGGCGAATACATCGACAATGGCGGCATCGTTTCCACCGGCACGCCGCACGAAGTCGCCGTGCAGACTGCGGTGCACACCCGCCGCGGCATCGAGCGGATTCTGCGCTTCTCCTTCGACTTGGCGAAGACGCGCCGGAAAAAGCTCACGATGATCACCAAGTCGAACGCCCAGCGTTACGCCTATGTGCTGTGGGATCGCGTGCTCGCCGAGCTCGCGCCGCAGTATCCTGGCATCGCGGTCGACAAGCTCCACATCGACGCCGCCACGCTCGAACTCGTCCGTCGCCCGCACACATTCGATGTCGTGGTCGGCTCGAACCTTTTTGGTGACATCCTCAGCGACCTCACCGGCGGCATCACCGGCAGCCTCGGGCTCAACCCTTCGTGCAATCTCAATCCCGAGCGGAAATTCCCCTCGCTCTTCGAGCCCGTGCACGGCTCGGCGCCGGACATTGCAGGCAAGGGCATCGCAAATCCCACCGCCTCGATCCTCAGCGGCGCGATGATGCTCGACTGGCTGGGCGAAAAGAAAGCGGCCACCGCCATCAACAAAGCCGTTGAAGCCGCCCTCGCCGGCGGTGCCTCGACGCCGGACATCGGCGGCAAGGCCAACACGAAGCAGATCACCGAGGCGGTGGTGAAGCACGTGAAGGCCTGAACCGGAGCGCGAAAGCCGGAAATCGAAAGCCCAGGGCCGAATTTTTCGGACCCTGATGGAGCCGGAAGCCAGAACGAGGAATTTTGGCCGCGGCCGCCACGCGCCGTGAACTTCCGGCCACTCTGGATTGCTCCGGGTTTCCTGGCTTCCGGCTTCAAAAAAATTTCGGCTCGGGCTCAGGCGCCAAAGTTTCAAGTTGCCTCTTCATTCCTGAAACCGGCTTCATCGTTCTCGATGGCCGTTTCGATCGCCTCCTCGCCGCCGCCAGTCCAGACCCCACCGCCCCGCCCCAAGGAGCTCTGGCGGGTTTGGGTCCCTCTCCTCGGTGGATTGATCGTCGCGCTCCTGCCAACCCCTGCCGGCCTCACCGCCGGGGCGTGGTACTACTTTGCGATATTTACCACGGTCATCCTGGGGTTAATTACCGAGCCGATCCCACCGACGGCCGTCGCATTCATCGGCATCACCACCGCCGCGGTCCTGGGGCTGCCGTTCACCGCGGCCCAACGCGCCGATCCAAATTTCAAGTTGCCGGCGGAAGCCGTTCGCTGGGTGCTGGCGGGATTCTCCAATGGCACGGTCTGGTTGATCTTCGCGGCCTTTGTTTTCGCGATGGGCTACGAAAAAACGGGCCTCGGTCGTCGGCTGGCCCTGCTCATGGTCCGGGCCCTGGGCGGGAAGACGCTGGGGCTCGGCTATGCCATCGCATTTTCCGATCTGTTGCTATCGCCCTTCACGCCGTCGAACACCGCCCGCAGCGCCGGCACCGTGTACCCGGTCGTCCGCAACATCCCGGAGCTCTACGGCTCACACCCCGGCGAGTCGGCGCGCAAGATCGGGGCTTACCTGATGTGGGTCGCGTTCGCCACCACCTGCCTGACGAGCTCGATGTTCATCACCGCCCTGGCCCCGAACCTCCTGATTCTCGAAATGGTGAAAAAGGCGACCGGCATCGAGGTCACGTGGGGCCAGTGGGCACTTGGGTTTCTTCCGATCGGTGGCCTCTTCATCATTACGCTGCCCTGGCTGATCTATAAAATTTACCCGCCGGAAATCCGCACGAGCGCGGAAGTTCCGCAGTGGGCGGCGCACGAGCTCCAAACGATGGGCGGTGTCACGCGCCAGGAAATCGTGATGGCCATCCTCGCCTTCATCGCGCTGAGCCTGTGGATCTTTGGCAGCGCGTTCATCGATGCCACACTGGTCGCCATCGCGGGCATTTCGCTGATGCTGATTTGTCGGGTCGTGACCTGGGACGACATCACCGCGCACAAACAGGCGTGGAACGTCCTCGCCTGGTTTGCGACGCTGGTCGTGCTGGCCGACGGTTTGAACAAGGTTGGCTTCGTGGCGTGGATCGGGAAGACCACGGCCGCGCTGATGGCCGGCTACTCCCCGCTGGTCGTAATGACGCTCCTCGTCGCGCTGTTTTTCCTGATTCACTACATGTTCGCCGGGCTCACGGCGCATACGACCGCGGTGCTGCCGGTCGTGCTGGCGGCGGGCATGGCGGTGAAGGGCTTGCCCGTCCGCGATTTCATCATGCTGCTCGGGTACTCGCTCGGCATCATGGGCGTGCTGACGCCGTACGCGACGGGCCCTTCGCCCCTCTATTACGGCTGCGGCTTTATCGCCCGAAAAGACTTTTGGCGCCTCGGCTTCATCTTCGGGATGATGTTCCTCCTCGCCCTGCTCGTCATCGGCATCCCGTGGCTGGCGGCCCTGCACCGCTGACGCCGGCTGCGCGGGCCAAGGCAAACACAACGCGCTCCACCACCTGAGCGCCCGCCGACAGACTGGTCGTGTAACGCAATACGTTACGTCGGCATTTCGGGGCCGCCGGGGCGGCCCACCGGTTGTAACTTAATACGTTACAGCGGATCGCCGGGTGAGCCCACCTTCGGGAGCGAGATTGGGATATCCATTTCTTCCGGCGCGGCTTGGTGCCGACGATCGGTGCGGCGTTCGTGACGTTCACGCAGCTGCTCGTCGAGTTTCTCGACGAGACCATCCAACGCGGCGTAAGCATCGTCGGCTTTCACGCTCGCGATGATGTCGGGGCCGCGAATTTCAATCCGGCCCGTGGCCGTGAACAGGTGCTTGGTCCCGCGCACCTGGTCGCGATGCAAGGTCACATTGACGCGGATGATTCGCTCATTGTGCCGCAACAAAACGGAAAACTTGTCGTAGATCGCGTTCTTCATCGCCGCCGTGAGCTCGATGTGCACCCCCTGCAGCGAAATTCGGTCGACGGAGTTGTCGTTAGTCATCGTGCGATGGACAGCGGGCGGCCGCCAAAGTGCTCGGGACAAAAATAACGGCGCGCGCCAGTTCGCTCTCCTTCTGATCCGGCTTGCCCGGTGGAACTTGTGCCGACCGCCGTGAACCGGACGCTTGTCGTCCTGCGGGGATTCGCGTCCGCTTCCTCCGCGCCATGGCCCGCGTTGTCCTCGAAAACCTTAGCAAGCGTTACCCGGAAAAAACCGGACGAGAGGTGGCCGCCGTCGACGGGATCAACCTGACGATCGAAGATCGCGAGTTCATGGTCCTCGTGGGACCATCTGGCTGTGGCAAATCCACGACGCTGCGGATGATCGCGGGGCTGGAGGAAATCTCCGAGGGCCGCATCCGCATCGGCGAGCGCGTGGTAAATGACGTGCTGCCGAAGGACCGGGATATCGCGATGGTGTTTCAGAACTACGCCCTCTATCCCAACATGACAGTGCGGGAAAACCTGGCCTTCGGTCTGAAGATGCGCGGGGTCGCAAAACCGGAGATCGATCGCCGCGTTCAAGCCGCCGCCGCGATGCTCGGCCTGGAGTCCGTCCTCACGCGTCGCCCCAAGGCACTGTCCGGCGGTCAGCGGCAGCGCGTGGCCGTCGGCCGCGCGATTGTGCGGGAACCCCAAGTCTTCCTCTTCGACGAACCGCTTTCGAATTTGGACGCCAAGATGCGGGTCGCGACGCGCGCCGAGATTTCGAAGCTGCACGCGCAGCTCGGGGCGACCATGATCTACGTCACGCACGATCAGGCGGAGGCGATGACGATGGGCGACCGGATCTGCGTGATGCACGAGGGCCGAATCATGCAGGTCGCCGATCCGCTCACCGTGTACAACCAACCCGCGAATCTCTTTGTCGCTGGTTTCATTGGTTCGCCGGCGATGAATTTTTTCCCGGGCAAGCTCGACCGCGGTGCCAAGGGGGCCTGCTTCCAAGGGACGGAAAACGCCGTCCGCCTCGACCTGCCAGAAACCCTCCTTGGAAAGGGCGCCACCACGTCGTCAGTCGTGCTCGGGATCCGTCCGGAAAATATTCATCTCGCTGACGACCGATCGTCGACCCCGGGTCTCGTCCGTGCCCAACTCGAGCTCGCGGAGCCGATGGGCTCGGAAACTTTCCTGCATTGCCGGATCGGCGATACCGCCGCCGTCGCGCGCGTACCGCCCACCGGGCGCTATCTGTTCGGCCAGGGGCTCAATCTGCGTCTCGATCTCGACCGGGCTCACGTTTTCGACGCCGACACCGGCGCCGCGTTGCGGTGATTTTGCCGCCGGCAAAAATCCCAGGTTTTCGCAGAGCGAACACGTCCTAGAAGATCGCGTTGAACGGCGCGCGATTGTCGCGGGCAAACGCGCTACTGCCGCCGGCCACGCCAGTGAGTTCGCACCAGGAATTAAGCCGGTAGGATGTGTCCAGCGTCGCCTGCACGTTCGCCAGTTGGGTGTCGTAGTGGAACTTGCCGTTGCCGCCCATGGTGACGCTGTTTCCGATGATGGCCCCGCTGGTATCGCCGTTGCCGCTCATGGTGACGTTCGCATTTGGAGCGTAGACCGTACCGGTAAACGAACCATTGCCGGTCACGGAAACGGTCTGGGTAGTCGGGCTCACCGCCGTTCCCCACAGCGTGGCTTTCGAAGCATCGCTGGTCTGATTCGACATGCCATTGCCTCCGAGTGAGACGTTACCCGCGCAGTAAAGGTTAACGGAGGGGCTCGAGGAGCCGATTCCACCGACTGAAAGCAGGGCATTACCAGACAACGAAAAACTGCCGGTCACGACGAGGTCGACCGGCCCTTTGATCGAAATGGTATCGCTGCCGGCGAGGTTAACACTCGTCACCGAATACACATATCGGCCGCTCGCCGTGGCCACGTCACCAACCCGCGGAAGCGTCACGCTGCTGTTGACGGTGCCCAATGAGGTGGAGAGCAGGCCCGTCGAGAACGTCGTCGGTGCGGCCACGTCCGGAAAATTCGAGGTGAAATCATGCCGGACCCGGCTGCTGTCGACATCCGTCCCGGCCGGTGTGGTGGCGCCGTAAATGCGCCCGCCGCTGCCCACGACGGGATCGTCACCGGTCGTGGCGACATACCCATAGATCGAGGCGTGGCTGCCAACAACGACGGTATCCAGGGCGGTGCTCGCACTGGCGACGGTCACTTGGTCCGACCGATTGGTGGCCGAGTTGTAAGCGCCCAGACTGGAATTGTAGCTGTCGATTTCGTTGTTGCCCGAGAACGTCAGCATGCCACGTGAAACGATGCCGTTCGACCAGAGCCGCCGTTTGGTCCCGCCCACCCGAATCTGTTTCATCACCGGCGGCTGGTTCGGAATCGTGACCTTGGCCGCGGCGATGACGACCGGCGTGAAAGTCGTCGCCGAATCGACGCGCACATACACCGTCGCGGTTGCCTGCTGAAAATTGAAGCCCGTGATCGTCTTGACGTAATCGGTGGTGCTCCCGCTCGCGAGTGTCCAGCCATTCGCGCCAGTGAAACCGCTGGTATTCGCGGCAAAGAGCCCCTCCTCGACGCCCGCTTCCGCCAGGTTGATGGCGACCGATTGCATGAGGGAACGGCCGGCGAGCCTGGCTTCCTGCGCCGAGCGGAACATGAAGCTCGACGCGATGACGGCCGTGACGGCCGCCAGGACAAGTACCGTGATGATCGCGCTGCCGCGACTAGTGCGCCGTGGATTTGGCGCGCATCGTGAATTGCGCTGAGATGACATATTCGGAGGTGATGGTGCCCGCAACCAGCCGCAGCATGCGGAGGCTGAGCTGGACCTGTTTGACTTCGACCAGGCTGGTAGTCGCGACGTTGTTCCCGTTGGCGTAGTAGAGTTCGAACGTGTTCACGTCGCGCGCCAGAGTGGCCGTGCCGGAGGTCGTCTGCCGGGTCACGGTGCCCGAGACCGAGTTGAAGTCCCAGGTCACGTCCTGCGTCGTGGTCGCCGTCGTATTGGTGGGCAACGTGAGCGTCAGATTGCTCGTCGTGAAATTCGTCACATCGGTCGCGGCCCGGAGGTCTTCGCCCAGCTGTTCGAGGAGCTTGCGCGCCTGGGCATTCATTTCCCCGTAGTTCTGCAGCGAGCGGTCGCCACGCGCGATGAACACATACGAAGTCAGCAGCGCAAGCGTGAGCATCATCACCAGCACGAGCGAAATCATCAGCTCGACCAGCGAGAAGCCCGCGGTGCGGGGGCGGGAGTTATGGCGACCAGCCCACATAGTAGTAGTCGCTCAGGCCCTTCTCCGAAAAGTACGTGGCGAGGCTGCGGTTAAACGTCGAGCCCTGCTCGGACCAGCTCACGGTCAGCGTGACGGAAATTTTCCCCAGTTGCGATGGCGCCGAGGCGACGAGCGTCGTAAAATTTCCCGAGAGCGAGAAACTCGTGGTGAAGTTCGAGGTAAATCGCTCGCTCGCCAGCGTGGACGCAAAGCTCACCGGCTGCGTCTGCGCGGCATAGGCCTTGAGTTCGTTGTAATTTCGCAGGCGCAAGTCCTCCATCACCGATTGCACAATCTGGCCCGCCAGCGTGACCATCCGGGCGTGCCGTGTGAAAGCATAGGCCTGCGACAGCGCCGTCAGGCTGCTCATGATGACGAAGCTGAGAAGGACCGCTGCAATCAGGACTTCGGCCATGGTCATGCCTCGTCGCAAACGACGGTTCGGTAGACCCGAGCGGTCACGTGATGCTGGACTGGCGACGAAACACATGAACGGCAGCGCGATGGTGCGGCTTTTCTGCCAGCCACCCCGGTGAAGTCGAATTCGGATAATGCTCATCAGCTGCGTAGCGGGCGCTACAGGCCTGTCCGTAGTCACCGTCCCGCGAAACCCCGCCCAACGTGTTTCTGCAGCTTTCCGCGCCAACTGTCGAGCCGACGGCGGCTTCGGCGAGATGGCGAGCCGTCCGGAGTTTTCGCGGCGTTTTTTCCTCACGACTTCCGCTTCCTGCATCGCCGACTCTGGTCTCGCACTTGAACGTCGCCATCCGTGAACTACGTTTTGCGGCCTCCACGCCCGGCCCCGCCTCGAATATCCGACGCCATGACTTTTCCCTCTTTCTTCGCCCGCTCTTGGATTTCTGCCCTCGTTGCCAGTCTCACGGCCGGTGGCATCGCCCACGGCGCCAACCCGTCGGCCGACCAGGTGCTCGCATTCACCGACAAGTACTGCTCGAGCTGCCACAATGACGTGGACCTCGAGGGCCGGCTGGATCTGACGAATCTCAAGCTGTCGCTTTCCGACCCGGCCAACTTCCAGACTTGGGTCAAGGTATACGATCGCGTCCAGGCCGGTGAAATGCCGCCCAAGGAAAAGAAGCGACCGGAGGCAGCCGACCTCGCCACTTTCACCAAAACCCTGTCGTCCACGCTGATCGCCGATGAACAACAGCAGCTCGCGCAAACGGGGCGGGCCACGCGCCGGCGGTTGAATCGTTCCGAATACGAAAATGCCCTCCGCGACCTGCTCCATGCGCCCTGGCTTTTGGTGAAGGATCAGCTGCCCGAGGACGGGGAAGCGTTTCGCTTCAACAAAGTCGGCGAAGCGCTCGATATCTCGTATGTGCACATGACGCGCTACATGAACGCGGCGGACTATGCGTTGCGCCAGGCGCTCAGCGTAAAGTTCGTGCAGCCGCCGAGCACCATCAAGCGCTACTACGCACGCGACGAGCGCTCCCTGACGAATTTTCAACCCAACCAGGGTAACTCCGGCCCGCCGGTCCGGCAGAAGTTCCCGGCCCTCGGCACCGAGCCGCAGAGCGATGTGCGTTTCTACAAAGTTCCCGCGACCGTGGGAGCGGACGACCCGCGGCGCGAACTCGAGGCGGTCGGGTGGACTTCGAGCAATTACGTGACCGGTTTCGATTCACGCTGGAACAACTTCCGCGCTCCGGTGGCCGGCCGGTATCGGCTGCGCTTCAGCGGCTACACGCTCTGGGTCGGTCCGGACGGTCACGGCGTCAAGTTCGCCAATGGCCGGGACCGGGTCGGCACGCCGCGGCCGCCCGAATGGCACCTGCCGAACTACGACATCGTGCAACCGGGCCGGCGTTATGAGCCGATCACCGTGTATTCGCAGGGCGGGACGCAAAATCGGCGGCTCGGCGACTTCGACATCAACCCGACGCCAGCGATCCAGGACATTGGTGACGTGTGGTTGCTGGCCAACGAGTACATCGTGACGGATGCGACGAGATTTTTCCGCTCGCGACCCACCGGCTTCCAAGGCGGCTTCACCAACCCGCTCGCCCAGCGCGATGGCAGCCCGGCGGCTGCGTTTCGCTGGATGGAAGTTGAAGGCCCGATCTACGACGAAGGCACCACGGCGGGTTACAAACTGATGTTCGGCGATCTGCCACTGAAGAAAGTCGAGGCCGGTCAGGCCGGGGTCGTCATCGATGTCGTGGCCGGCTCGGCCGCCGCGCCCAATGGTCCTGCCCGCACGGCCAACCGGCTCGGTTCCGCAATGGTGGAGGTCGTGTCGCAGGACCCTGCGCGCGACTCGGAACGGCTGCTCCGCGACTTCATGGCGCGCGCCTATCGGCGACCCGTGGCCGAACACGATGTCCAGAGTTTCCTCAAGCTGATCACCCAGCGTCGGGAAACGGGCCTGGGTTTCGCCGGCTCGGTGCTGGCGGGCTACACCGCGGTGCTGGCCTCGCCGGAATTCGTCTATCTCGACGAAAAGCCCGGGCGGCTCGACGACTACGCACTCGCGACCCGGCTCGCGCTCTTCCTCTGGAATTCGGAACCGGACGATGCTCTTCGCGGCCTTGCCGCCCGCGGTGAACTGCACCGGCCCGAGGTGCTTCGCTCCGAGACGGAGCGGATGTTGAACGATGCCAAAGCCGAGCGTTTCACGGAAGGATTCCTCGATTACTGGCTCGATATTCGCCGGATGGACGAGACCACGCCATCGACGTCGCTCTACAACGACTACTATCTCGACGACTCGTTGACGGAGGCCGCCCTCGCGGAAACGCGGCTGTTTTTTAACGAGCTGTTGCGACGCAATCTGTCGACGCGGAACATCGTCGACTCTGATTTCACTTACCTGAACGACCGGCTGGCTACGCACTACAACATCCCGGGCGTAAACGGCGTCGGCATGCGCCGGGTCGCACTCGCCGCCGACAGCATGCGCGGCGGATTCATGACCCAAGCCGCCATTCTCAAGGTCACCGCCAACGGAACGACGACCTCCCCTGTCTTGCGCGGTAAGTGGATTATGGAGCGCGTGGCGGGCTTCGACATTCCACCCCCGCCCGCGGCGGTGCCCGCCGTCGAGCCGGACATTCGCGGCGCCGTCACGATTCGCCAGCAGCTCGACAAGCACCGCGCAGATGAAAGCTGCGCCGCCTGCCACCGGAATATCGATCCGCCAGGTTTTGCGCTCGAGAGCTTCGACGTGATGGGTGGCTGGCGCGACCACTACCGCGCGACGGCAGTGAACACAGAACCGGTCCGCGGCTTCGGCAAGAATGGCTGGCCCTTTGCATTCACCCTCGCACAACCCGTCGATCCCAGCGGCCAGCTCAAGGACGGCCAGACATTCAATGACGTTCGCGATTTCAAAAAGCTCCTGCTGAAGGATGAAACCCAGATCGCCCGCAATTTTGCCCGCCAGCTTTCAGTCTATGCCACGGGAGCTCCGGTTCGGTTCAGCGATCGCCAAAAGATCGAGGCCATCCTGCAGAAAGCCCGCGGCACTCAGTACGGTGTGCGCAGCATCGTGCAGGAGCTGGTCCAGAGTGAGTTATTCCTAAACAAGTAGGCTCTGCTCCCGCCGAGTCCGTCAGCGCGCGAGCGGGGCCTTCATGGCCGAGTGTCGTAGCTTGGGATGCCGGCTTTCGCCGGGCATCGCGTCCTGCACAGATGCCTTGACCGGCCCGGCTGGGGCCTACGCGAAGTCCCCTTTGACGTAGCGTGAAAAACGCTCCTGCAGCTCCTTCTTTTGCGCTGAGTCAGGCATGGCGCTCGCCAGGCCCATGAAACCGGCGGCGTCTTTCAGGCCCTCGCGGTAGGCGCTCGCGCAACGTGCATCCTGTTGGTGAGCCTGCTCCTTAATCTCGTCCAGGATGCTGGCGGCCGATCGGGTTTTGGTCGTCGTTGAGTTCATGGCGTCAACGTTCCGCCCCACCGCGACGAGTTCCATCGGGCAACAGCTCAAAATCGTATGCGGCGTTTTCCCCGAGCCACGCACTTCCTTTTGATGCATTTCGTATTTCGGTGACGGGAGAAATCGGGTTCCAACGGGAGTAGACGATGGCGGTGGGCACTTCACGAAACGCACTCGCCCGGTCGTTTGTTTCCGGGCAAGACTCAGCACGTATGGCTTACAAAATCGGCTTTGTCGGACTCGGGCGAATGGGAGCGAACATGGCGCGCCGGCTGAAAGACACCGGACATGAAGTGGTTGCTGTCTACGATAACGACGGCACCAAAACCGCCACCCTGGCGCAGGAAATCGGGGCGCAGCCGGCTACCTCGCTCGCGGCCGTTACGGCCGCCGCGGACTTGGTTTTCACCGTCGTGTCCGACGATCGCGCCCAGCTCGCCATCTTCGCTGAGTCGGGTGACTCGCTGCTGGCGGGCGCCAAGGACAGGATTTTTGTGAACTGCGCGACACTGACGCCGAGCATTCACTCCGAGGTGGAGCGCCGGGCGAAAAGCGCCGGCGCCCTGTCGCTCGAGGCCTGCATGGCTTCGAGCATTCCCCAAGCGCGTCAGGGCACCCTCTATTTGATGTGCGGCGGCCCGCGCGAAGCCTTCGACCGGGTCAAACCGGTACTCGAAAAATTGAGCAGCACCCTGCGCTTCATCGGGCCAACAAGTGACGCGGCCAAGGTGAAGGCACTCGTGAATATGGTGATGAACGCCAACACGGCGGCGCTAGCCGAGGGACTGGGGCTCGGCCAGGCGCTTGGGCTGGATCTCGACATGCTGCGGGAAGTCTTCGCCGGGACGGGAGCCAATTCCCAAGTCCTCAAGACCGATGGCGAGGACATGCAGAATCGTTCACACGACTGCTATTTCTCGGCCGCGCATGCCGCCAAGGATTCCGGCATCGCCTACAAACTCGGCCAGGACGCCGGGATCCAGATGCCCGTCGCGCGGGCGACGAAGGAACAGTACGACCGCATGGTCGCGCTGGGACTCGGCGAACTCGACAAGTCCGGCCTGGCGGAACTGACGTTCAAGGGACGCGGCGCTTAGCGCCGCTGGGATTTTCGCGCCGCGAGAATCCTGTCAGACAAACACTGACAGTCTTAACAGACCGGCACGGATAACGGCTTCCGGCGCGGGCAGGCATGCTGAGCGAAGCATGCCCAACCTGTTACGCTTCGCATCACCTGTCGGGATTGCAGTCCTGTTATGGGTCGGCACCACGATTACCCGGGCCGCCAACGACAAGGTTTGGGACTACAGCGTGCAGGTCTCCTGCGAAATCGAGGAGCAGCCGGCGCGCATTACGCTGAATTGGCTGCAGGACAGCACCGCGACTCCGGCCGGTTACACCATCTACCGCAAGGCACCCGGCGCTACGTCATGGGGCTCAGGCACGGCTCTGCCCGGCACCGCGACGAGCTACAACGACACGGCGGTCACTGCCGGCACCAAATACGAATACCGTATCGTGAAGGCGGCGCGGAATTACACGGGTTACGGTTACATTGAGGCGGGCATCAAAGCCCCGCTCGTCGATGACCGGGGTGCCGTCCTGCTGCTCGTTGACAATCGTTTCAGCGACAACCTGCGGCCGGAACTGGAGCGCCTGATGGACGATCTCGCCGGCGATGGCTGGTCCGTGATCCGCCGCGATGTTTCGGCCGAGGCCAAGCCGCCGGAGATCAAGGCCATCATCAAGGGGATCTACGCCGCCAATTCCCGAAAGCTGAAGTCGCTCTTCCTTTTTGGTCACATTCCCGTCGCGTATTCCGGCAAGTTCAACCCGGACGGGCACCCCGACCATGTCGGCGCCTGGCCGGCGGATGCTTATTATGGTGACATGGATGGGACCTGGACCGACAGCCAGGTGGAATACACCCAGACATTAAACACCGACCCGACCGATGCAGCCCGCGTCAGCAATCACATCGGCGATGGCAAATTCGATCAGACCGAACTCCCTTCGGCCGTCGAACTCGAGGTTGGCCGCGTCGATCTCTTCAACCTGCCGGGCCGGACTTCCTGGCAGGGCCCGGCGACGTTCCCGAGCGAGCTCGAACTGCTGCGCAACTATCTCAACAGGGATCATAATTTCCGCCATCGCGTGATCGAATACCCCCGCCGCGCCGTACTCGGTGACTACTTTGGCATCCGCGGCGGTGAGGCCTTTGCCGCCAGCGGGTATCGTGCCTTCGCCCCGCTGGTCGGGCCGGCCAACATGCGCAACCTGAACATCGAGTTCAGCGACAAGATGGGCGTCTGGATCGAGCAGCTGGCCAAAGCAGACTACCTGCTCGCCTACGCCTGCGGCGCGGGCAGCTACCGGACCATCGCCGGCCTCGGTCACACCGGTTTTTACTATGATGGCAGCACTACGGAACTCGTCAGCCATGACACGCGCGCCGTCTTCAATCTCCTTTTCGGCAGCTGGCTCGGCGACTGGGACCACGAGGACAACATGCTCCGCGCTCCGCTGGCGACGAGCACCGGCCTGGTGTCGGTGTGGTCGGGCCGCCCGCACTGGTTCATTCATCCGCTCGGGCTTGGGGACACCATCGGCGCCACGGCGCGGCTGACCCAGAACAACGACGGCCTCTACGAAACCCAAATCAACACGTCAGCACACCGCGTGCACATTGCGCTGATGGGAGATCCCACGTTACGTCTGCATCCAGTGGCGCCCGTGAGCCAGTTCACGGGGACCATCATCGGTTCCACCACGGCCCTGAGCTGGAAGGAACCGAAGGAAACGGGGGTCGTCGGGTATCACGTCTATCGTCGCGACGGAGCGGGAAACTTTATCCGCCTCACGAAGACACCTGTGACCGGAAGTACTTTCAACGACACCAAGGCCTCCATGCACGCTACCTACATGGTGCGCGCCATCAAACTCGAGCAGTCACCGAGCGGAAGCTACTACAACGCGAGTCAGGGCATCTTCTGGACCGCCGATGTCAGCACCCTGGCGCCCGGAACGATCACCTCCTCGCCGGCAACGAATTCGTCGGACGCAGCGCCGACGCCGACGGGGGAATAAATGGATTTTAATCCCAGGTTTTCGCGCAGCGAAAACCAAACAAAAGCGCCGGGCGGTTTGGGCCACCCGGCGCTTCTGCAATTTCGCGCCGTGGCATACACGACGCGCTCTCATTTCAATCAGCCATCATCTCTCATTCGTCCCGCGGGAGCGGGACGAAAGTCTTCACGTAGTCGGGCCTCGCTTTGGAACGCGGAGGTCGCAGCGGTAGGTCAAAAACCTCAGCGTCCTCTAATTCCCCTCTGTGACCTCTGCGTTAACTCCATCACGCGCGCATACGCTTACGGCAATCCGGCCAGCTGCGGCGTGGTTTCGATGATGCCACGGGCGATCGCGTAGCGGGTCAGGCCCGCGACGTCGTGGATGTTCAGCTTGTTCATCACCTGCTGCCGGTGCTTCTCGACCGTCTTGATGCTAATGCACAAGTCGGCGGCGATTTGCTTGTTCACCTTGCCCTCGGCAACGAGCTGCAGGACTTCGAGTTCGCGCGAGGTGAGCTGCTCCCCGTGCTTTTTGATCGGCTTACCCTTGAGGTAGGCCTCGCGGTAGTAGTCCAGCAGCCGCTTGGAAATCGAGGGGCTGAAGAAAGCGTTGCCCTTGTAGGCTTCGCGGATCGCCTTGATGAGATCGTTGGCGGCGGTCTGCTTGATGAGGTATCCCGCCGCGCCGGCCTCCGTGAGCTGGTGCACGTACTCGTCGTCGCTGTAGGAGGACAGGACGAGCACCTTGCAGGGAATGCTCTCGCGGATGATCTGCCGCGTGGCTTCGAGCCCGTTGAGCTGCGGCATCGCGATATCCATAATCACGACGTCGGGCCCCAGGTTCTTGGCCATTTGGACCGCCATGCGGCCATTTTCGGCTTCACCGACCACTTCGATATCGGGCTCCACCACGAGGAGTGAGCGGAGGCCCTGTCGCACCACGGTGTGATCATCGGCCAGGAGGACTTTTATTTTATTCATGGGATAGTTGGGAGTTGACGGCTAATTCGAGGTCGCGCCGGTCGGACGAGGCTTGGGCTCGCCATTGGCTTTGGACGCAAAAGGGATTTCGACCCGGACGGTCGTGCCGCGGCGCGGCACCGACTCGATCGCAAACTGGCCATTCACCAGCCGCACGCGTTCCTGCATGCCGAGCAAGCCGAGCGGCTGCCGGCCATTGACCGGCACGTGGCGGATGCCCGCCCGTCCGTTGTCGCTCACTTCCATGCACACGGCGTTCGGCGACTGGCTGAACCGGATCTTCACCCGGGTCGCCCGCGCGTGCTTGAAGACATTGGTCAGGCTCTCCTGGGCCACCCGGTACAATACCGTGCCCTGCTGGTTATCGAGGGCGTCGAGGCTCGCGGTGCTTTCCAGCTCGGTCTTGATGCCAGTCCGCTCCGAGAATGACTTCACGTAATTCTTCAGCGCGGCGTAGGGGCCAAGATGGTCGAGCATCGAGGGCCGCAGCTCGCGGGCAAACCGGTGTACATGCCCCATGCTTTGCTCGAGCAGCTTCTGCGCTTCATCCACCTTGGCGCGGAAGGCGTCATCGCCATTCGCATGCCGGCGGAGCGTCGCAATGCTCACATTGACGGCGGTCAGCGCCTGGCCGATTTCGTCGTGCAGCTCGCGGCTGATGTGCTTCCGCTCCTCCTCCTGCACCGTCAGCACCTTGTTGGACAACTGGCGGAGATTTTCCTCCATCGCCCGCGCTTCCTTGAACAACTGGATGTAGTGCTCGCGACTTTCGCGCAGCTTCTTCTCCGCTTCCTTCCGCTCCCGAATTTCCTGCTCGAGCTTCCGATTGCTGGAGGCGAGTTCCTTGTTCCGATCGCCGAGAGTGTCGTTCAATCGCTGTAGCCGCTCGCAGGCATCACGGAACCCGCGGTGCGCAACTTCAAAAGCCGAGAGCGCCTCCATGAAGAACGTCTCGGTCGCACTGAGCCAGTCGCGCGTGACGGTAGGCGTTTTTTGCCGCCCCACGAATTTTGCCATCGCCTCGTGGTGCAGTCGCGCGATGTCGACCACGCCCACCCCGCTGTTGAGGGCAACGCGGCCAATATCGTATGCGCGCTGCAAGGCCTCCTCGCTCCGCCGCCCGACATAGGCCGCGAGACCGCTCCGATAACGCAACACGAGTGCCTGCCACGCCCTAGGTTTCATGGCCAAGGAATTTTCCCGCCAACACGAGGGCGTCGTCGGTGCCGCGCACGCAGCGCGACATGATTTTTTGCACCAGGGCAGGCAGCGGATCCGAGGGGTCCACGACCTCCGCGAAATCCTCCCGCACGCCGTCGGTGGCGAAGACGAAGACGTCTCCCGGGGATATCTGCCAGGTTTCGGTCTGCAGCGGCGGCAGCTTGTAGCCCACGACGCCGCCGCGCAGCAGCACGGACTCACGCCACGGCCGCTCACCCGGATCGTTGCGCAAGAGGATCGCTTCGACGTTGCCGACACCGATGACCGAAGCCGTGTTTTGCCGCGTATTGACCGCGATCAGGCTCATGACGGCGCCGCGGGTTGGCTTCAGCGCCCGGTGGCACTGCTGCATCAGCAGGTCGACCGCGGCGCCGGGGCTCTTTTCAATTACCTCGGTGGCAGCCTTGGCCGCGGCGGTCGCTTCCTCTCCGTGCCCGAGGCCGTCGATGACCGACAGCAGCACGCCATCTCGCGAAGCGACGACGGCATGGAGGTCCCCGGAGACGCTTTGGCCTTCGAGCGTGCGCGAAGCGACACTCCATTCGATGGAGCCGGTGCGTTGGACTGTGCCGGAGGCCGTCATCGCTTCCATTTCTTCATCGTGATGGTCGTTCCCCGCCCGACTTCGGAAGCGATGTCGAACTCGTCCATCAACCACTTGGCGCCGGGGAGCCCGACGCCGAGCCCCTTGCGGGTCGAGTAGCCGTATTGCATCGCCTGCGCGACGTCGCGGATGCCGGGACCCTGGTCGCGCGCGATGATCTGGATGCCGCGCCGGCCGCCGTTCTGCGCGTGGTTGACGCTCGACATCAGGATTTCGCCCTTCTTGGCGTGATCGACGATGTTACGGGCCACCTCGGAGATGGCGGCAGCGATCAACGTGACATCCGCTCCATTGAAACCAAGTTCAAGGGCGAGCGTTCGCCCGCGCTGGCGGGCCGTCACGATGTCGGTCGCGGAATTGATAGGCGTTTGAGTTTCAGTTGGCATCGGCCCGCACGCGCTGTGTTTTCAGGTCCAGGTAGGCCAGACCTTCCTCGAGATCCAAAGCAGTCCCGACTCCCTCGAGGCTCAAACCCAACTGGACCATGGCGAAAGCCACATCGGGCTGGATGCCGACGATGACGGTTTCCGCACCCCGCAGCTTCAGCATATGGGCGATGGCCCGTAGCGTGCGCGTGGCAAACGAATCGATCACGTCCAGCACGGTCACGTCGATGATCACGCCGCGCGACCGGTAGGTGCCGACGCGTTCACCGAGATTGTCCCGTAATTGCACGAGATCAGAGTCCGAGAGCACCGATTGGATGCTCGCGATGAGATAGCCTCCCTGCTTTAAAATCGGAACCTGCATCGGGCTTCACGCGGCGGGCGCCCCCGGCGCCGGGTTCTCGCTCGGGATCGTCACCTTGTAACCGAGCAGCAACTCGGCCTCCTCAATCCCGCCCTGAAGGTCGCCCACCGCGTTCATCTTGCTCAGGTCCACGCCGATGGTGACGAGCGTCTGCGCAATCTCGGCGGAGAGTCCCGTGATAATGACGCTCGCGCCCATCAAGCGCGAAGCCTCGACAGTCTTCACGAGGTGATTCGCCACGGTATGGTCGATCGTCGGAACGCCGGTAATATCAACCACGACCACCTTGGCACGGTTGGCCCGGATACCCCGGAGCAATTGCTCGGTCAGCTGCCGCGCGCGCAGCGCGTCGATGACGCCGATTATCGGCAGGATAAGCAGTCGTTCGCGGACTTGCAGGACCGGCGTCGACAATTCGCGGATCGCCTCCTGCTGCTGCCGGATAACCCGCTCGCGCAACTGCACGAAACTCACCGCCACCGTGTTGGCGATCCGGTTGGCGGCGGGCTCGTACGAATCCAGAACCTTGTTCAGCAACTCGAAGTCGCCCTGGTATTTCTTGAAGAGCGACCGCGCCAGCACGTCGCGAAGCAATAACACGATCCCCACAACCTCATGCGTCTCGACGCCTCGCGGAATGATGCGCTCGGAAAGGTTGCGCGCATAGGCCTGCATCGCCTCGACGCTGCCGGTCTCGAGCACCTCCACGTAATTATCGTACACCGACGTGGCTTCGGAAAAAATCTCCTCCTTGGTCATCGCAGTGAGCAGCTGCGCATCGGTGATCCGGCGCGCCCACTCCTCCCGCAGCTGGGTCCGGTTCTGCCGCAGATGGGCCACCAGTTCGCGCAACATCGGATCGTGATCCGCCGTAGGCATCGTGGGATGCGCGATATTTTGGATCTTAAACTCAGGCCGGCGCTTCGCTACGGGCTGGGGTTTAAGGACCCCTGGAGGTTCGTTGTTCATTGGACCAGAAATAGAGTAACCGCTTACCCGCACGTGCAGAATAGGGCGTAGAGCGACCACCGAAGTAGGGATTAGCCCCATCCGGCGGGCCGCGATTCTCGGGGCCAAGGCGTGGGCATCCACCGATCTGGTCGAACTTTCGGATGAGCTGGGCGATACGCGCCCAAAAAATACTCCGACTCGCTATCGGACGGCCGCTATGCTGCTCCTGGCGCTTCCGCCAGCCGGCGACGATCGGCTCCAGGGTATCGGACAGCGACTGCGAAATATCCCACTTGGGGTAAGGGGCCCGCTTCGGCAGGTCGCTGTAGTAGCAGATTTGGTCCCCGGCCCTCGGCTGGTCCAGGGATGTCGATTTCGTGGTGACGGAAGCCCGCCAGTTCAGTCAGCAGGCGGGCGTTGATTCCAACGGGTATCGCCCTGCGGCCGAAAAAAGCCAGCGCGCTGATTTTTATCGAGGCCGCGCACTTCATAACCTAGCTCGCGCGCGAAATAGACACACACTTCGGAACCGGTGAGGCCGGACGAGCCGGTGACTAAAAGAGTTTGGGGCATAAACCGTCAGCTTAGCGCTGCGCGCGGGGAATCCCATCAGGCCGACCACGCTGCGCAGGTGCGGAGATTACCTGTCCGGCTTTCAATGCCATCACCCGGAAATTTCGGACACGGCCACCGGGAGACGCACTCGGCAACAATGGGGTGCGGAGCGCCTTAACGCCGGCTGATGTTTGAATCATTGTGACCGAATGCCCCTGTCGAACGCGCCTTCGCTTTTTTCCGTCATCATCCCGGCTCGCGATGAGGAGGAATCGCTGCCCGCGACGATCGCCGATATTGTCAGCACCTTCGACGCGGCGAGCGTCCCGCACGAAATCGTCGTCGTTGACGACGGCAGCACGGACAACAGCTGGGAAATTTTACAGGAGCTGCGCGCGACCTACCCGAGCCTCGCGCCAACCCGGAACACCGGGGAAAATGGCTTCGGGCGCGCCGTGGTCTGGGGCCTGGATCACAGCCGCGGCGACGCCGTCGTGATCATGATGGCGGACTCGTCAGACTCGGCCGCCGACGCCGTGAAGTACTGGCAGATGCTCAGCCGCGGCTACGATTGCGCTTTCGGGAGCCGTTTCATGGCAGGCAGCCAGGTCATCGACTATCCCCGCGTGAAGCTCTTCGTGAACCGCGTCGCGAATTTCCTCATCCGACTCGGCTTCAATTTTCGGCTCAACGACACGACCAATGCCTTCAAAGCGTATCGCCGCGACGTGATTGATGGCTGCCGGCCATTCCTCTCCCAGCATTTCAATCTCACGGTGGAGATCCCGCTCAAGGCCATCGTCCGCGGTTACTCCTACGCCATCACGCCCATTTCGTGGCGAAACCGCCGTCACGGCGTCGCCAAGCTGAAGCTGAAGGAAATGGGCAGCCGTTATTTTTTCATCTGCGCCTATGTGTGGCTGGAAAAATTCTTCAGCCGCGGCGATTATTGCCGACGGGATCACGTGCCGGCGCTGCCGTGGACGGTTTTTCGGGCCTAGCTCCGAGTGTGCTTCCCGGCGTTGATTATTCGGAGCAGCGCGAAGACGCAAAGGCCTGAGCAAAAGATTCGTGGTTAGCATTTGGAGGGCCGAGCCCCCAAGGCCGCATTCGGGCGGCTCTGCCTTTTCGAATCTCATCGGTGGAGCGACTCGGACCTCGAGGCGCTGGCGGTGGGTCCTCTCAACAACCAGCGGCGGAATTCCCGCGGGTATGAAGTCGTAGTGCGACGACGATTCATCGGCCGACCTAACGTTAGCGCGTCGGGGTCGACGCTCCACCGATGTTGAGCCGACAGGGCCATCGAACCGAAAATCGATCGTCGTAAATGGAGGGCCGAGGTCCCCGAGGCCGGGGTGCTTTTCGATATGCTTTCGCGGCTCGCGGGACCTCGGCCCTCCAGCTTTATCGCCACATGGCGCCCGGCCTCCTACAGCCCGCTTTGCAGGACGGCCTCGACAGCACTCTCGCCCGCCCTACTCTTAGCGCTGTCCAGCAACCACTTCCCCGTGGTCTTGCCGATTTGTCAGACAGACACCGACACGTCCGCTTCAGGGAGACTGACAGTTCTATCAGACCAGCGCGGATAATTGGAAAACGCCGTTCCCGGCATGCTGGGCGGCGTTATGAGATTCCTCACTACTGCGTTCGCGCTGCTAGTTGCCCTTACTACGTTCTCCACGTCGGCCTTTGCCGTCGAGGACACGTGGGACGTCAGCGTGCAGGTCAGTGCCACCGTTCAGTCGTCGCCCGCCCGCATCACGCTGGCCTGGCCGCAGGACACGAACGGCGTTCCTTCCGCGTATACCATTTATCGCCGCGCGCCCGGTTCCACGAACTGGGGCTCCGGCACCAACATCGCCGGCTCTTCGACCAGCTACGTCGACTCGAACGTCTCGACCGGCACGGCTTACGAGTACCGCATCGTAAAAGCCGCGAGCGGCTACACCGGCTACGGCTACATCCTGGCCGGCGTGGAAGCCCCGCTCGTTGATTCGCGCGGCAAGGTCGTCCTCGTTGTCGACAACAGCATCGCGGGCAGCCTGGCCACCGAGCTCACGCAGCTCGATCAGGATCTGCGGGGTGACGGCTGGACCGTCATCCGCCGCGATGTCGGCCGCAACGATTCGCCCGCGAGCGTCAAGGCCGTCATCAAATCGGTCTACGACTCCGATCCCGCGAACGTGAAGTCCGTCTTCCTGTTCGGCCACGTGCCGGTCCCTTATTCGGGCCAGCTCAATCCCGACGGCCACCCCGACCACGTCGGTGCCTGGCCCGCCGATGTGTACTACGGCGACATGGACGGCAACTGGACCGACAGCTCGGTCAATTACACCCAGACGGTCAACACCGACACCGCCGACGCCGCGCGCATCACCAACCGGCCCGGCGACGGCAAGTTCGACCAGACCCAGATTCCCTCGAGCGTGGAGCTCGAAGTCGGCCGCGTCGACCTGGCCAACCTGCCTGGTCGCACGACCTGGGGCGGTCCCGCCACCTTCCCTTCGGAGCTCGAGCTCCTGCGGAAATACCTGAACAAGGATCACAATTTCCGTCTCCGCCGCGTCAACCCGACGCGCCGCGCCATCCTCGGCGACTACTTTGGTTACCGCGGCGGCGAGGCCTTCGCCGGCTCCGGGTTCCGTTCGTTTGCCCCGCTCGTCGGCGCGAACAACATCCGCAACCTGAACGTTGAATACAACGATCAGCGCGGCGTCTGGATCCAGCAGGCTGCGGCCAATGATTACCTGCTCGCCTACGCCTGCGGCGCCGGCAGCTACACCAGCATCTCCGGCATCGGCAATTCCGCCTCCTACAATGGCGGCACCACGCCCGAGATGGTCAGCAACAACGTCCGCGGCGTCTTCAATCTTCTTTTCGGCTCCTGGCTCGGTGACTGGGATCACGAGGACAACATCCTCCGCGCCCCGCTCGCGACCGATTACGGCCTGACCTCCGCCTGGTCCGGCCGCCCGCACTGGTACATGCACACCATGGGCCTCGGCGGCACCGTCGGTTCGACCGCTCGCCTGACCCAGAATAACAACGGCGATTACCAGACGGTCATCAACAGCGCGCAGAACCAGATTCACATCGCGCTCATGGGTGACCCGACGCTGCGCCTCCACCCGGTCGCGCCCGTCAGCAATCTCAATGGCGCGACTTCCGGCAGCACCCTCTCGCTGAGCTGGACGGCCTCGAATGATTCGAACGTGGTCGGCTACCACATCTATCGCGCTTCCTCCGCCACGGGCAGCTACACGCGCCTGACCGCCTCGCCGATCACCGCGACGAATTACACGGACAACAACGCGACGTCCGGCGCCACCTACCAGGTTCGCGCCGTGAAGCTCGAGACCAGCGGCTCCGGCAGCTACTACAACGCCAGCCAGGCTGCCTTCTACACCGTCGGCGGCACGAACACCGGCAGCACGACGCCCCCACCGACGACGACGCCGTCCGACACGAGCGCCCCGAGCGTTTCGATCTCGTCGCCGAGCGGCACGGTTTCCGGTTCGAGCGTCACCGTCTCGGCCAACGCCAATGACAATATCGGCGTGACCGGCGTGCAGTTCAAACTCGATGGCGCCAACCTCGGTGCCGAGGACACGAGCACTCCGTTCACCACGACGTGGAATACCACTGCGGCCAGCAATGGCACGCACACGCTTACGGCCGTCGCCCGCGACGCCGCCGGCAACATCGCCAGCGCGACCGCGGTCACCGTCACGGTAAGCAACACGACTGCGAGCAGCGGCGGCACGACCTCCGGTGGTACGACCTCTGGCGGTACGACCAGCGGCGGCTCGACCACGACTCCGACCGACACCACCACCCCGCCGACGGCTTCGGCCCCGGCTGCTGGCACCGTCGTTTGGTTTGATGACGCGCTCCCGGCCGGCGCCGGCGCTTCCGGCGCCTGGAACTGGACTACGAGCCCGGCTCCGTTCTCCGGGTCCAAGTCGCACCAGACCACGCTGTCGAGCGGCCTGAGCGAGTATTCTTTCAACTGGGCGACTCCGCTCACGATCAAGACCGGCGAAATTCTCTTCGCCTACGTCTACATCGATCCGTCGAGCCCGCCGTCGGAAATCATGTTTAGCTTCGCTTCCGACAATTGGGAGCACCGCGCGTATTGGGGTTCCAACACCATCCAATACGGTGTGAATGGCACGGCCAGCCGCCGTCCGATGAGCGCGATTCCGACCGCCGGCCAGTGGGTTCGGCTCGAGATTCCCGCCAGCCAGCTTGGCCTCGAAGGCCAGACGGTTGTTGGCTTCGGCCTCAGCGTCCAGGGCGGCCGCATGAATCTCGATTACGTCGGCAAGTATGATCCGAGCGTTGCCACCACGACGACGCCGAGCTCTTCCACGTCCACCAGTTCTTCAACCACTGCGTCGCCCACGGCGGTCGTGTGGTTCGAAGACGCGCTTCCGGCTGGCGCCGGCAGCAGCGGCACCTGGAACTGGGTCACGAGCAGCCCGGCACCTTACGCCGGGACCAAGGCTCACCAGCTTCCGGCCGCGACGGGCCTCCACGAGGCTTCGTTCAACTGGGCGACGCCCTTCAGCATCGCGACCGGTGAGTCGCTGGTGACGCATGTCTACATCGATCCGGCGAATCCGCCGACCTCGATTATGCTGAGCTGGGTTTCCGACAACTGGGAACACCGCGCTTACTGGGGCGCCGACCAAATCTCATACGGTACGCCCAACACGAACGGTCACCGCTCCATGGGCGCGATTCCCGCGGCCGGCCAGTGGGTGACGCTCAGCGTTCCCGCCAGCCAGGTCGGCCTCGAAGGCCAATCCGTCCAGGGCATGGGCTTCAGCCTCTACGGTGGCAAAGCGACGTTCGACTCGACGGGCAAGGCTCCGGCCGGCTCGACCACGACGACGACCCCGCCGAGCTCGGGCTCTGGTTCCACGACCACCTCGGGCTCTGGCTCGACGACGACGACGACTACGCCTCCGTCGACCACAGTAACGAATCCTCCGAGCCAGACCGATCCCAACACCCCGTCCGCTCCGCAGCTTCCCGCGGCGACCGACGTCGTCTGGTTTGACGACGCGTTGCCCGCCGGCGCCACCGGCAGCGGTACCAATGGCGACGGCTGGAATTGGGTGACCACGAATCCGACGCCGAAATTCGGCACGAAGGCGCACCAGACCAATATCAAGAGCGGCGTGCACGAGCACTCGTTCAACTGGGGCCAGATGCTCAACATCGTCGCCGGCGACACGCTGTACACCTACGTCTACATCGATCCGGCCAACAAGCCGACCGAGATCATGGTGAGCTGGATGTCCGACAACTGGGAGCACCGCGCTTACTGGGGCGCCGACAAGATCGGCTATGGCACCAACAAGACCGCCAGCCGTTACTATGTCGGCCCGGTTCCGACCGCCGGCCAGTGGGTCCGCCTCGAAGTCCCGGCCAAGGCCGTGGGCCTCGAAGGCAGTTCGGTCCAGGGCATGGGCTTCTCGCTCTATGACGGCGCCGTGACTTGGGACAAGGCCGGCAAGATGACCGCTGGCACCATCACCGACACGACGACCTCGACGACGACGACTCCTCCGACGTCCCCGTCCGTTCCGGCTGTGACCGAGACGGTCTGGTTCGACGACGCGATTCCGGCCGGCGCCACGGGTGGCGGCACGGCTGGCGACGCCTGGAACTGGATCACGACTAATCCCGCGGCGTTCTCCGGCACGAAGTCCTCGCAGACGACGATCAATTCGGCGCTGCACGAGCTCTCGTTCAACTGGGCCGGCGCCACGATGGCGCCCGCCACGGGCGAGGCCGTCTTCGCTTACGTCTATATCGATCCCGCCAACGTGCCGCAGGAAATCATGATCAGCTGGTTCGACGGCACCTGGGAGCATCGCGCTTTCTGGGGCGCCGACAAGATCGGCTATGGCAACACCGGCACCGCCGGGCGTTTCAACGCGGGCCCGATGCCCGCCGCCGGCCAGTGGGTTCGCTTGGAAGTTCCGGCCAAGTCGGTCGGCCTCGAAGGCTCCACGGTCAGCGGCCTCGGCCTCAGCCTCTACGGCGGTCGCGTGACTTGGGACAAGTTCGGCAAGGCCAGCGCGTCCACGACCACCACAAGCGGCAGCACGACTGCCAGCAGCGGCACCACTTCCGGTGGCACCACTGCGGGTGGCAGCACGTCGGGCACGACCACTTCCGGTGGCACCGTCGCCAGCGGCGGCACCACGTCGGGTACGACCTCCGGTGGCACGACGTCGGGCGGCAGCACGACGACGCCGCCGGTGGTGACCGTTCCTCCGGCAACCACGACACCGTCCGCTCCGATCGCGACCGTTCCGATCTCGCTCGCGGAAAACGACGCCATCCGCCTCCCGCAGGTGGGCGATCGCCAGCTCCGCGTCCTCACGCCGACGCTGCTCGAACTGCAGCGTATCACGACCAAGGCCAAGGATCCCGCCACTGTCACCGACTGGAACTTCGTCGACGCGAGCGGCAACTTCAGCGCCCCCGCGACCTCGCAATTCACAGTCACCGTCAATGGTAGCACGGTTGCGGTGCAGTCGGTCGGTCTTTCCAGCACATTGGGATCCTAAGCTTAGAATTCCACGTGGACAAGTTGTCGCG
>JADMIO011624577.1_pt1 | contig 69794 bp, 59 predicted proteins | sample 8958161 | NCBI WGS metagenome assembly JADMIO01 (sample SAMN16585339, study PRJNA669376) | soil metagenome | isolation source: Crop rotation soil | place: USA: Cullars Rotation, Alabama | collected 2011 | reverse complement strand
CGCGCGAGCCGATCGTCGGGCCCATGCGATCCTTGAATCGGGACAGCGTGTCGTCCTGGCCGATCAAGAGCATGGTGTTCGGCGAGAGATACGACGAAACGGCGATCACGCCGCGATTCTCTTGGTTGATCTCCAAGCAGAGATGCTGCACCGCTTCGACGCTCAGCTCGGGCCCGCGAGAGAAGAGAATTCCCATGGCCGCGCCGCGCGCGAGATCGGCGCAATCGCCGGCCAGCGTCACCAGCGGCGGCAACACTTGTTCGACGACGAACGTGCCGCCGGCCACCAGCGCCGTGATCTCGCCCAAGCTGTAGCCGACGGCCAGCCGAGCCGCGCGGTATTCGACCCCGAAGAACTGCTCGAGCAGTTCCAACTGCGCCATCTCGGCGCCGATGATCAGCGCGATATCTTCGGCGAAGGTGTCGAGCGTGCTTTCGCGGCGCTCGCGCACGCGCTGGACCAAGTCGAACTGCTTGCCGGTTGCTTCGCAGTAGATCGTATTGGCGAGCCGCAAGTGGCGCTCGACGATCGGCCCGTAAGCCGGATGCGCGAGCAACTGGGGAGTCTTACCGAGATTGGTGAGGTTGTAGCCGCGAAACGCCACCGCCGCCGAACTGAATCGCTCTACCCAGGCTTGCGTCATACGCTTTGCTCGCGCCTCCGACCCGCTTGCCGCGGGGCTCCGCTTGCCGCCGGTGCCCGCGGCAACTACAACCAACTTATCGACCTGTTTCGGCCGGAATCTTCCTCGCAATTATACGTCCCCATGTCGGCAGCCCCCCAGAACGAATTGTCGGGCCTCACGGCCGTCGTGACCGGTTCGTCCGGCGGAATCGGCGGGGCGATCGCGCGGGAACTGGCCGCGGCCGGCGCGGCCGTGCTCGTTCACGGCCGTTCGAATCGGTCGGGCGCCGACGCCGTGGCCGCGGAACTCACGAATCTGGGCGTACCCGTATCCGTCCAAATCGCCGACCTTGCCGACTCGCAAGCTTGCACGGAGCTGGTCGCCGCCGCCTGGCAATGGCGCGGCGGGGTTGATATTTGGGTGAACAATGCGGGCGTCGACGTGCTCACCGGCACGCCGGCCGGCTGGTCGTTCGACGAGAAACTGGCGGCGCTTTGGCAAGTGGACGTCGCCGGGACGATGCGGCTGTCCCGCGACGTCGGACGCAGGATGATGAATCGAGGGCGGGGCGCGATCGTCAACATCGGCTGGGACCAGGCGGAAACCGGAATGGCCGGCGACAGCGGCGAAATGTTCGCGGCCGTCAAAGGGGCCGTAATGGCGTTCACGCGGAGCCTCGCCCATTCGCTCGCGCCGGCGGTGCGGGTGAATTGCGTCGCGCCGGGCTGGATCAAAACGGAGTGGGGCGACGACGCTTCGGAGTATTGGCAGCGGCGGGCCGTCGCTGAATCGCTCCGCGAGCGTTGGGGCTCGCCCGACGACGTGGCTCGCGCCGTGCGGTTTCTGGCCTCGCCGGCGGCCGACTTCATCACGGGGCAAATCCTCCCGGTGAACGGCGGCTTGCGGCGCGGCGAACCGTACCCCGCGCGCCCCGCTTCCTCCAAGTAAGGCTCGCGAAGGTCCATCATGACGCGCGAGCATATTCAATTTGTCACCGGCCGGCTCGCGGAGTTTTCGCTGCGAAAGGTACTTGAGACGTTGGCCCCCGCGGTCGGGTTCGACTACACGATCGACGTGCTGCACATTACCGTCGCGGCGCTGATGACGCCGGAGTGGATTGCCAAGCGAGTCGCACGTGTGGATGCAGCGACGCGTGTCGTCGTGCCCGGCTACTGCGCGGGGGATCTCGCGCCGATTGCGGCCGCCTGCGGCAAGCCGGTCGAGCGCGGCCCGAAAGATTTGCGTGAATTGCCCGCTTATTTCGGTCGCAAAGTGCCGGCGGCTGACGAGTACGGCAAATACGACATTGAGATTCTGGCGGAGATCAATCACGCTCCGCGCCTTTCGCACGCCGACATTCTCGCCCAAGCCCGAGCCATGAAAGCCGACGGCGCCGACCTGATCGACGTCGGTTGCGATCCGGGCGGCGTTTGGTCGGAGGTCGGCGAAGTCGTGCGAATGCTGCGCGGCGAAGGGTTGCGTGTGTCGATCGACAGCATGAATCCCGTCGAGATCGCCGCAGCGGCGAAGGCTGGTGCGGAACTGGTGCTGAGCGTCAATTCGCAGAATCGCGAGGCGGCGAAGGATTGGGGCTGCGAAGTCGTCGTGGTGCCGGACGACCCGCGAACACTGGCCGGGCTCGATGCGACGATCGAATACGTCGCGGCCGCGAGGATTCCTTTGCGCATCGACCCAATCTTGGAGCCGATCGGCTTCGGCTTCGCACAAAGCGTCGGCCGCTATTTGGAGATTCGCCGCCGTTACCCCGACGCCGAAATGCTCATGGGCATCGGCAACCTCACGGAGCTGACCGACGCCGATAGTGCGCCGATCAACGTGCTGCTGCTGGGCATCTGTGAGGAGCTTGGTATCCGCAGCGTGCTGACGACGCAGGTAATCAATTGGGCACGCACCTGCGTGAAAGAGTGCGATATCGCAAGGCGGCTCGTGCGCTATGCCGTCGCCACGCACAATCTACCGAAACGGATCGACGACAGGCTCGTCATGCTCCGCGACTCGCGACTCTTTTCTTACGGCGAGGAAGGGCTCAGCCGGTTGCAGCACGAAATCCGCGACGACAACTATCGCATTTTCGCCGAGGGGAGCGAACTGCACATCGTCGCGGCCGGCCTGCATTTGCACGGCGCCGATCCGTTCGATTTGTTCGAAGATCTGCTGGCGCGGCGACCGAAGAACCTCGACCCAGGCCACGCGTTCTACTTGGGCTTCGAAATGGCCAAAGCCCTCACGGCCCTGACGCTCGGCAAAGATTATCGCCAGGACCAGGCCTTGAATTGGGGCTTTCTCACGCGCGAGGAAGAAAGCCACCGCGAGCGGAAGCGCCGCCGAGCTCAAGCGGGCGAATCGACGCAAGGGTCCGACGAATGACGCTCCCTGCATTGCCGCTCGTGGAAGAACTCTCGCCCCCTCCCGATTGCGAGGCGGCTTTTCTCCGTTTCGCGGGGCGGCCGCATTGCGTCTTCTTCGATAGCGCTCGCCGCGAGCGAAAGTTGGGCCGCTATTCGTTCCTTGCGGCCGACCCGTTCGAGTTCGTCACGGCGCAGCTCGACGATCGCGATGCGCTAGGGCAGTTGCGTCGGCGTTTGGCGGGTTTCGCAGCAGCTCGGCACGCGGAGTTGCCGGCGTTTCAAGGCGGAGCGGCGGCGATGTTCGGCTACGACCTGGGTCGGCAACTCGAACAGCTTCCGCAGCCGCGGATGGATGAATTCTCCGCCCCGGCCCTGGCCTACGGTTTGTACGACGTCGTGCTGGCTTGGGACCACGAGACCAATCGAGCTTGGCTCATTTCGCAAGGGTTTCCCGAGCAAGACGCCGCCGCTCGCAACAGGCGCGCGGCATCTCGGCTGAAGGAGTTCCACGAATTGCTCGCCGCACCCGCGCCGACTATTCGACCAACGCCGCAGTCCGCACCGCGCCCCATTTCAGCCGCCGATCTTGTGCCGCAGTTCCCCGTCCGCGGTATGGCCGGACTGACGAGCAACTTCGACGCGCCAGGATACCTAAATGCGATCCGCACTGCCGTGGAGTACGTTTGCGCCGGCGACATCTTCCAGGTGAACCTCGCTCAGAGGCTGCTTTTTCCGGCATACGACGACGCGGTTGATCTCTATTTGCGCCTACGAAGGCGCAATCCCGCGACATTCGCCGGCTACTTTGATCTCGGCGAGTTTCAGATCGCCGCCGCCTCACCTGAACGCTTCTTGCGGGTGGAAAATCGCCAGGTCGAAACGCGGCCGATCAAAGGAACCCGCTTTCGAACGTCGCTCCCCGAAGTCGACATGTACTCGGCCGCTGATCTAGTGGAAAGCGAAAAGGATCGCGCCGAGAATGTGATGATCGTCGATCTCTTGCGCAACGATCTCTCGCGCGTCTGCACCGACGACAGCGTCTTCGTGCCGCAGCTTTGCACGGTCGAGAGCTACGAATTCGTGCAGCATTTGGTTTCGGCCGTGCAAGGAACTTTGCGGCCGGGCCTGGGCGCTCTCGACGCGCTGGCTGCATCCTTTCCCGGCGGCTCGATTACCGGAGCGCCGAAGATTCGCGCCATGGAGATCATCGCAGAACTCGAACCGACGGCGCGCGGCCCCTATTGCGGCAGCCTGGCCTACATTGGGTTCGACGGCACGATGGACTCGAACATTCTGATTCGTACGATTACGGCAGGCCGCGGCTGGTGGCAAGCCGCGGTCGGCGGCGGTATCACGGCCGCGAGCGATCCCAAAACCGAATACGAAGAAACCTGGCACAAAGCGGAAGGGCTCTTGCGAGCGCTGCGGCCGTAACGCAAATGATCCTGCTCATCGACAACTACGATAGTTTCGTGCACAACCTGGCGCGCTACGTGCGCCGGCTCGGCAGCGATACGCGCGTCGTGCGGAACGACGCGTTGAGCGTCGATGAAATCCGCCGCCTCCGGCCGTGCGCGATCATCCTTTCGCCGGGGCCATGTGCGCCGCAGCAAGCCGGTTGCTCGCTCGAAGTCGTTCGCCGGCTTAGCGGCGAAGTGCCGATGTTGGGCATTTGCCTCGGCCATCAAGCCGTCGCCGAGGCTTTCGGCGGTCGCACCGTTCGCTCGCCGACGCCCGTACACGGCCGCACCGCGCTCGTTCGCCACGACGGCCGGCGGCTCTTTGCCGAGCTTCCGTCCCCGCTACGCGTGGCCCGTTACCATTCGCTTTGCGCCGAAGTCGCCACGCTGCCGGCATGCCTGCGAACGACGGCCGTGAGCGACGACGGCGTCGTCATGGCCCTGGAGCACGCGACGTTGCCGGTGTTCGGCGTGCAGTTCCATCCCGAATCGGTGCTCACGGAAGGGGGCTACCGATTGCTGGCCAATTTCCTGACAATGGCGGGCCTCACTCCGCCGCCCGCGCTCCCCACGCTCGATGAGGAACGCACGCCTCCCGCAGTGGAACAAAGCCGGCCCGACGTGCCGATCACATTTTGATTGCGGATCGAAGCTTGATTCTCGAAGGACTCATGACGACCGAGAACACCGACGGCACGATGAACGTGTCGCCGATGGGCCCGCGCGTCGACGAATCGCTCGAGACCTTCACGCTCCGACCGTTTCAAACCTCGACCACCTACCGCAATCTGAAGCGCACCGGCACGGGCGTGTTTCACGTGACCGACGACGTCGAGCTGCTGGCCCGAGCCGCGGTCGGCAAGCTCGTCGATGCGCCGGCGGTCCGCAAGGTCGACGGCGTCGCCGGCTTCGTTCTGACCGATGCCTGCCGCTGGTTCGCCTTGCGCGTCGAGAATCTCGACGATCGCGAGGAGCGGACCGTGATCACGTGTCGAACCACCTACCGATTGGAGCAGCGCCCCTTTTTCGGGCTCAATCGTGCCAAACACGCCGTCGTCGAAGCCGCCATCCTTGCAACGCGACTGCATCTGATTCCGCGCTGCGATATTGAAAAGCAGCTCGCGGCGCTCCGCCCGCTCGTCGACAAAACCGGCGGCGCGGCCGAGCAGCGGGCCTTCGCGTTTCTCGAAGATTACGTCCGCGAGCATTACGCCCAAGCGGCGCCCGGCGACGAGGCGCACCATGGGTAGCCCGGCGTTCACGATCACGGCCCCCTGCCGTCTGCACTTCGGCATGTTCTCTTTCGGCGTGCCGGCGCTGCGCCAATTCGGCGGCGTCGGTGTAATGATCGATCGACCGAATGTGACCATCTCCGCCGACCGCGGCCGACCGCCCGGGTTCGTCGGCCGCAACGCCGATCGGTTGCAGGCGGCCGTCGAAGCCGTCCAAGCAACCGATTGGGGCCGCGCGCTGCCGACCGACATCGGCTACACCATCGACGGTCCCCGCTCCCATACCGGCCTCGGCAGCGGCACACAAACGGCGCTGAGCGTCGTCGCGCTGGCACGGCACATATTGCACCTGCCGCCGCTCGATGCTGGGCAACTCGCGGCCCTCACGGGCCGTGCGAAACGTTCGGCCGTCGGCTTACACGGCTTCCTGCACGGCGGCCTGATCGTCGAGGCCGGCAAGTTGCCCCATGAAACCGTGTCGCCGTTGACCGCGCAGGTCGATCTGCCGCAGAAGTGGCGTATCGTGCTGATTTGCCCACGCGAGCAAGAAGGTCTTTCCGGCGAATCGGAGCGCGTCGCGTTCGAGAAAATGCCCCCGGTGCCTCGCCCCCTCACCGACGAACTCTCCGGCATCGCACATTCCGACCTCGTCCCTGCGGCCCGCAATGCCGATTTCGCCGGCTTCGCGGACGCCGTCTATCGTTTCGGCGTCGCTGCCGGCCAATGCTTCAAGAGCCATCAGGCGGGCATCTACGCCACGGAGGAACTGGCGGCGATCGTCTCTCGCGTGCGAGCCATGGGGGTCGTCGGCGTCGGGCAATCGTCCTGGGGCCCGACGTTGTTCACGCTGCATCCTTCGGCCGGCGCAGCCGCACAATTCACGGCCGACTGCCGATCCTGGCCCGGCGCCGACCGCTACGAGTTCACCACGGCGGCCCCCAATCGGGGCGGCGCTCGCATCGAATCCACCGACTAGCGCGCCACTACAAAAAACCCGGCGTCGTTCTCAACTCAGCCCCGTCCTCACCACAGCAGCCGGCCGCCGTCCACCACAATCACCGACCCGGTCATGTAGCTCGAAGCGTCGCTCGCCAGGTACACGGCCAAGCCTGCAATCTCGTGCGGCTCGCCGAGCCGGCCCATCGGCACGGTCGCCTCGATCTCCGTTTTCAGCTCCGGCTTCTGGCCGAACCAGCGGCGATTCGCGTCGGTGAGAAACGTGCCGGGCGCAATCGCGTTCACCGTCACGCCGTGCGGAGCCCAATCCGCGGCCACGGCTTTCGTGAACATCGCCAGCGCCGCCTTCGAGGTTTCATACGAGCGGCCGCGCATCGGCTTGCCCGCCACGAAGCCGGAAATCGAAGCCACGTTGATCACCCGCCCGCGCTTCCGCGTGAGCATCGCGCCGCCGAGAATCTTCGTACAGACGAACGCCTGCGTCAGATTCAGCTCGACGATCCGCCGCCACTCGTCCAGCGGCATTTCCTCCGTGGGAAAATTGATCCGCCGCCCGCCGACGTTGTTCACCGCGATATCGATCTGCCCAAACCGGGCCAGCGCCTCGGCGCACATCCGCTCCGCTTCCTCGCCCGATGCCAAGTCGGCCTGCAGCGGCTGCACCTTGCCTCCCGCCGCAGAAATCTCCGCCACGGCTGCTTGCAAATGCTCCGGATCGCGGCCGACGACGACCACCTCGGCCCCGGCTTCCGCCAACCCTCGGGCCATTTCCAAACCAAGCCCCCGCGTGCCGCCGGTCACCAGCGCACGCCGCCCGTCGAGACGAAATTGATCTAAGATCGCCATGACATTCTCACTTAACGCCGGGATAGGGGCGCCAGAGCCATTCGAGCGATTCCGGCAAGATCGCGCCCCCCTGCTTGCCGTTGTGGCCGCCGTCGCCGAACACGAATTGGTAATCGTAGCCTTTGAACTTCAACGCCGAGGCCATCTGTTGATTCGCCAGCGGCCAATTGCCGTGCTCGTTGTCGAGGTCCCCCGAGCCGTCCTGGAGGAACACGCGAATCGGCTTCGGCTCCGTCTTGCGAATCAGGGCCTCGTAGTTGTGGCCGCCCCGAATGTTCGCAAAGCTGCCGACATGGCTCAGCACCTTGCGAAACGCGTCGGGCCGTTGCCAAGCCGCGGTAAACGCACAGATGCCGCCGGAGCTGATGCCGCAAATCGCCCGGCATTCCGGATCGTCAGCCAATTGGTACGACTTACCGACCTCCGGCAGAATTTCTTCGAGCAACATCCGCACATAGAGATCGCTCAGCGAGTCGTATTCAAAGCTCCGATTCCGCGCCGGCGGTGTCTTCGGATCGCCGGAAGGCACGACGCCCGGATTGATGAACACACCCACGGTCACCGGCATCCGCCCTTGATGGATCAAGTTGTCGAACACGACCGGCACTCGGAACTGGCCGTCTTCCTTCAGGTAGTTCGCGCCGTCTTGAAACACCATCACGCAAGCCGGCTTGGTCGCATCGTACTGAGCGGGCACATACACCCAATAGTCGCGCTCCGTACCGGGAAACACCTTGCTCGTCTTCCACTGGTGCTGCGTAATCTTCCCCTGCGGCACTCCATCATGCCGTTCGGAATCCGGCCCAAGCTTGTAATCGTCAGCGGCAAACGCCCCCGGCGCGATCAAGAGCGCAAGGCAACACAGAGCGAACGAGCGAAGCATGGTGTATCTCCAAAAGCGATTCAACAAGTACGCAATCCCCAACCAAGTCCCCACACACGATGGTGCCTCCGCCGACGTTTGGCAAGTAGCAGAACTTTTTCGTAACGCCCCGGGCTCCCGCATCACCCATGCGCACGGAGCATCGACTTGGCGGCATATGATGAAGCCCCGTAGGATGGGTCGAGCAACGCGAGGCCCATGCGGTTGGAAATTCATCGGCATGGGCCTACGACTGCGGCGGAGTAAGGAATTCACGCCCGCCGATTTTGCGCAACTCGTTTCCTGATAGAATGCAGCGACTTGGATGGATTTCTACTCGACCGTAAAGGTGCGGGAAAAGGCCCTGTGGATAGTTCGTTTCCCGATGATGCAGACGGAATGGCTCTTCGCAATGTCGTGGAGGACGGTTCTGATTTATCAAGACCGATGTATATCGACTTTCAAGTCGCCGTTCCCACCGAGCAGTCAGCACACGAACTGGCCGACGCCGCACGTAAGCTCGGTTACCATGCCAAAGTTTACGACAGTTCGGAATGTAGGCTCCCCTGGACATGCGAATGTTCGACTCGAATGCTTGCGACGTACGAAGGTCTAATTGCCGTTCAAATAGAGCTTGCCAAAATCGCCGCTCCGTTCGACGGCGTCGTAGATGGCTGGGGGACCTTTGGCAACGGCCCCAAAGGTCAACCGCCGGTCGCCTAACAACTCGATGCGGTCTGAAATTCCTCAGCATGGGCCTCACTACGTTCGACCCATCCTACGACTACGGCAGAGTAAGGAAACCAGAGCGGCTGATTTTGCCTAACTCGTTTCTTGATAGAATGCAGCGACTTGGACTTTCCCATGGTCGCCCGCAAATTTGCGGTAGTGTTTCACCGCAATTCGACGGTCGAACACCTATGAGGCGGCTCGTTCAGTTCGATTTGCAAATTCAGAATCTCCGCATGGACGTCGCAACACAGTTCTGGACACTCGTTGATGCCGCCAATGAGCTCGACGCAGAAGCGTGGCGCATCCTCAACGATGACAATGAAGATCCTATCGATTCCAATCGGACGGTCGAGCCGACGTATTTGGCAATCTGCAAATTAGTCGAGCATCATCCGGCGGAACGACATGTCTTTGTTCGCTGCTTTGAAGAACTCGTACTGGGGAAACGCAAATCACCTTGGATGCTTGTTCCGTTTTGTATGCGGGTTCTGAGAATGCCCGAGATCAAGGACACGCTGAGCCGCGAAATGGATGAAACGCAAGGCACAGCGAGGTACGCCTCGCTCATGAACTATTGCAGCTCCGTGATGCACGCGTACCACGACGAAGTATGGGAGAATGCAATCGCATTTGATTCCTTTGCGCACGAACTCAATTCGGAATCCAATCTACGGCAGAAAGCAGCCGACTAGTGGTCCCAGCGCCGCTTAGGACTGATTCCAACTGAACGAAACGGCCCGTCGATCTCGAAGCATGAACCGCCCGCCGGGTTTTGCTGAAGCAAAACACCAGCCACCCGCCACCGCACGAAGATTCGCAAGTCGTCGCGGGGCGTGATATATCTACAGGCATTGTTCCGTACTCGACCGCGAATTCGCGGCAAAGTTTTGCCGCAATTCAGTGGTCGAGCACCTGTTAGCGGCCTGAAGCGAGGGACAATCCCATGCCCACCATGAAACTTATACGTTGTGCCTTCGTTGGGGCGGTGAAAGGCTATCTCGCAGGAATCGTGCTCGGTGGCGGAGGTTGCGTTATCGTCGGCCTCGCGACTGGGAATTGGAGTGCCGGTTTTGGGGTTGGAGCCGTCATCAACTTAATCTCCGTCTTGGTCGGCGCCGTGAACGGCTACGTTTCGGAATTGAAGGAGGAGCAAAACTGCCGGAAGGCCGCCGAGGCAGAGGAGCAGGCCCGTCGGGAGGCGGAGGTAGCCCGTTTGGCGCATTTGTCGTCGACGTCACGCAATGTCCATAGCGGCCTCCCTGCCCTCGTTGCTAACGCAGAGGGATGGCTCGACAGAGCTGAGAGAGACTTTTCGGAGAGAGCCTTCGCACCGTTTTGGGACGACGTTCAGAATGCGATCCAAAACTTGGCGTGTTACCAACATGGGATTTCGCAAATCAATCGCATGGCGATTGAATATGAAAAACATGCCGCGGATGCAAGTTTTGGGGTCACACCCTTCTCCATACCAACGCACGAGTTGCCGGACCACGGCCCAACAACTCGGCGCCTGACGGCCGTGGTTCGCCAGGCGCAGACGGACTTTCAGTTCGCCACGATCTATGAGCAACGGAAGACAAACCAGATCCTCGTGGAAGGGTTCGGCACGCTTGCGTCGGCGATCTATGGGGTCGGAGATGCGATTTCCTCTTCCTTGAGTGAATTATCGGACAACGTCCATGCGTCGCTCGACGACCTCCTCGTCGCCACGCGGGAGCAAACCGAACTGACTCGCCGTGCAACTGGGGAGCAGGCGGAAATCCTCAGGCGGCAAACCAAGCAGGCGACCGCCGCAGCTGCAGAGGTTGCGAAAAGCCAGAAACGGCAAGAGGAAATGCTGGACAACATTCAACGACGACGTAAACCGTTGTCGTAAAGGATGAAATGAAAAGGACGGGCCGAGTGGCTGGGTTTTGCTTCGGCAAAACCCGGCCCTTGTGGATGTTCCGTGCGTGGAACTACTCGTGGTCGCAGCGCCGCTCAGGACTGATTCCGACCGAACGAAACGGCTTGTCGATCTCGAAGGACGAACCGCCCGCCGGTCAAGCCTTCAGTTTTGCTACAATCCAGTTCATCCTTTTTCGACTGTCGGGCGAGCGACGGAGCTTAATCGTTCGGCGGATGTCAGTGTTGTTCTCGTCAGGTCGTATTATGAAACACCGTGACGTCGGCTTTCCATACTGGTCCATCGATGTGCCGGGCCTCGATGAGAACGATGCCAAGGAATTAGTTCAATTGGCAGGAAAGCGATCAGGCGTGGGAGGCTTTGTAGTCGACCCGCACCATTTATTGACCTGGCACATGGATCGCGCAACGGTCGAGATATTAGCCGATGTGCTCCGACGATGCGGCGATGAAAGCACACAAACGATGTTGGAAGAAATGACCAAGTGGTTGAGCCGGGGTTAAGTGCTCCGGCGGAAGGCGGGAACTTTTGGTCCCCTGGGTTCCTCTAATGATGGAAATGGAAACCATCGTCCCAGGAGATCTGCCATGCAAACCATGTCGTCATCGGCCCGACTCGCAGGCGTCCTGGTGTTGGCCGCAGTCGGCCTGCGATCGGCGCCTGCGCCGGCCCAAGGTCAGACGGTAACGTCGCCGCCGAACCTGGACGCAGTGTTCCGAGTCGAGGTCACCGAGAAGGGGGTCATCCAATTCCGGTTCGACCCACGCGGGACGGCGGATGAGTCGTTCGAGTCCGTCGAGTATCGCTACGCCGTTCTTGATAAGAGCGGGGTGCAGGTGGACCGGCAACGAGCGGACGCGGCTCTGTTGCACATCGGAGTCGCCTCCCACACCACGTTGCTTCCGAAAGACAAGCCGACGGTGTCGGATTATTCGGATTACCTGATTACGCAAGGCCTCCAGCCGGGCGAGGAATACTACCTTGTCGTGTCCGTAAGAAACCTCACCGGGCTGGCAAAGTTCAAAGCTCCCTAGTCGGCCGAGCGAAACACCGCTTGTCAGGGCCGCTGGAAACGGCGGTCTGTTTTTTTTGCGCCCAGGCCCAAGATTTCGTCCGGCCGAACGAATACCCGCGGGAGACATGGGGCGCGAAACTGTCTGATACAATCGCGGCACGCTGCCGCCGACCCATCGACGCCGACCAATGGCGGCAGCCGTGACGCCCATCATCTCACCACCTACAAGGTACTGAATGCTGAAGTTAGCGATCCCCGTCCTTCACGTGTCGAGTTCGACGGCCGCGGAGCAGTTCTACTGCACCGGGCTCGGATTCCAGCAGAAGTTCGCCTATCGTCCCGACGAGTCGCGAGCCGACCCCTGCTACATGGGCCTGATCCGTGACGGAGTCGTGCTGCACGTGTCGTCCTTCCCCGGCGACGGCGTTGCCGGCGGCGTGGTCAATTTCCTGGTCGATGACGTCGACGCCCTGTACGCGGAGTTTCGCAAGCAGGGCGTGCCGATCGACCTCGAACCGACGGACCAGACCTGGGGGAATCGCGAGATGTATGTGGAAGATGCAGACGGCAACAGCATTCGCTTCGTGCGAGGAAGCGGCGGCTAGAATCCGGTTAAAAAAATTGCCTGTGCCGGCCGTGGCTGGACCGAAGGGAAGCCGTGGGTTTCCGGGCCTTCGTGAGTACACTCCAGACCCGGCCGGCCGGCCGGAACCGTCACACAGACAAGTTTTGAAACCGCAGGCTCCAAACACACATGAACGCATGGCTGACGTCAATCGATCCGAAGGCGTACTCAAGATGGGTGCTGGTCGCGTGGACCTTATCGCTGCTTTGTATGGTCGGGATGGTGGTCGCGGTACCCGATATCGACGGGCATCCGGTCACTTTCGCTCTCTCGTTGTCTTGGGTGGTCGGCGGCTTTGTCGGACTCGCCGCTCACAAGTTCTTGCTGGGGATGAATCCTTGGCGATTTCGTTTTGCAAATTGGGAACGTGAAGGTCGGGTTTATCGCTACGTCGGCGTGGAAGCGTTCCGCTGGTTTTTGCGGAAGACTCCGTTTGCCTGGCTCAATCCGGCCATGAAGATGACGGCCCGCAAATCGAATCTCGAAAACTTGCTCCGGCTGATGAACTTTGCCGAAGGTGCGCATCTGATCGGGGGCGTCATCACACTAGCCCTGGCGGTCGGATACGCGGTCACTGGTCACGTGAAGGTCGGGCTCGCTTTTGCGGTCATCACCATCTTGGTTCATTTCTATCCCATGATCACGCAGCGCTGGAACCGGGGACGCGTGGCCCGAGTTGTCCGGCGCATCGCGCCGGGATCCGCACGGATCGAGAAAGCCTAATCAGGCGCCTCAGAGAATCCGGTCGTAGCGCTCCGGTTCACAATCCGTGCGTCCTGCGGGCCGGGTCGCCGCAGGTAGTCGCTGCATCCGATACGGCGGCTTATACTCGGGTTTTCAATTCCACGTTTCCCCTGCTGCCGTGTAGGCAACGTTCAACGTTAGCCCGCTATGTCCAGCCGTTGGTTTCAGCATCCGTTTTCTCAGACGTTTCCGCTGGCGCACCTGATGCGAGCGGCATTCCCAGAATGTTGGATGCGCATTCATTCGCTACCCGAGTCCAAGCGGTATCCGGAGGACGAGGCGGAGCGGCAGATTGTCTTCGACCGCTACTCGCGATTTCGTTCGGCCCTGCTTGGCGAGAGCGCTCCGTGCTTGATGATCCAGTCTTGTTTCACCGGCTTCCCGCGAAATGCGGAGCTGATGCCGGAGTTGGAGTGGACGCCGATTCACCAAGTTGTCGAGAGCGAAGAGGATGTTTGGGATTCGTGGATGGCACACACGACTTGGGATGCCGAGGCCTTCCGCACGCTGCTGACGGCGATTGCCGACGCCCGAGAGTCGCTCATCGCATTTGTTTCCGAGGCGACGGACTCCGTTTTCATTCCTTATGATGGAGGAGCGGACGGGTTCTCCTTCGACGCAGCACTGTTACGGCGTCTCTCGGCGGAGTTCGCCTCGTGGCTGCCGGCAAATCCCCAGGGTTTATGACGCGGAGGTGAAACCATGCGGGCGGCGTTTGTCATTTTCGACCACATGACCGCGCTCGACTTCGTAGGCGTCTACGATTCTTTGGGCAGACTGAAGACGATGGGCTTGCTAAGCGGCTTCGAGTGGACCGTCAGCGCTTTGAACGGGCCGGTGACGGACGACCGCGGACTGCGGTTCCTGCCCGACGTCGTCGGCGAGCCTCTGGCCGGATTTGATCTGTTGGTCGTGCCCGGCGGGTTCGGCACGCGTGCGCTCGTGCACGACTCGAACTTCCTCGATTGGATTCGATCGGCTCGGGACGTTCCGCTCAAGGTATCGGTTTGTACGGGAGCCCTGCTGCTGGGAGCCGCGGGTTGCCTTGCGGGCAAGCCTGCGACAACCCACCCGAGCGCCTTTAAGGAGTTGGAACCGTACTGTCGCGAAGTGCGCCGGGAACGCGTCGTCGATGCCGGCGACGTGGTCACGGCGCGCGGCGTCACGTCGGCCATCGACCTCGGACTGCATCTCGTGGGGCGACTGGCCGGCCCGGAAGCGAAACGGCGGGTGTCGATCCAGATCGATTACCCACGGCCGGATGGGGAGAACTAAACGGAACGCGAGTCGTTATCACGCGGCTCGGCGGGAGTCGCACCCTCCGTCGGTTCTGATAAGAGTTCTACGGTTTCACGACCGGCAATTCGACGCACACGATCTGCTCGTCGTCGCGGGCATACACGCGTGTGCCCGCGTAGGCCGGATGGGCCCAGGTGGGGCCGATGATTTTGGTTCGCGATTGCTCTTGGTAGCCTGCGCGTGTGAAGCGGGCCAGCACGAGTTCCCCTTCCGAGTTGAGCGCGATTACGCGGTCGGTATCGCCGAGCCAAACGAGCGAGGCTTGCGGATTGCGGCCCCGCGGCGTGAGCGTGTTTTCGTCGTCCCACAGTTTCTTGCCGGTGGCCAGCTCGAAACACGTGATGCCGAATTGCTTGTCGAGCAAGTAGACGAGCCCGTCGCGGTAGAGCGGCTGCGACATTATCCCGCGGAGTTCTTTCTTGTCTTCCCACGCGAGCGCGGCTTCGCTTGGCGCTTTGCCGAGCCGCACCGCTTTCGAGCCCTCCCAGTAGCCGGCGACAAACACCAGCCCGTCGTGATAGATGGGCGTGGCGATCGATACGCCGTAAGTCACTTTGTAAGGAATCTCCCAGAGAATCTTGCCTGTGTCGGGATTCAGGCCGACGATGTGCTCCGGCGTCCAACCAAGCAATTGCGGACCCGACGGAGAGTCGATCACCGGGGGCGTCGCATAGCCGGCCGGGTCGTCGCCGCTGCGCCAGAGCTCGCGCCCGGTGGTGATCTCCAGCGCCTGATAACAACCTCCAGGCTGGGCGCCGACATGGATGATCAGCGAATTCTTCCAAACGACGGGCGAGGCCGCGAAGCCCCATTCTGGCAGCTTCGCACCGTCGCGTTTCACGGTATCGACGGTCCACAACAATCGGCCGGTCGTCAATTCCAGGCAGCAAACATGGCCGACCGCGCCGAGCGTGTAGACGCGCCCTGCGTCGATCGTCGGCGCGGCCCGCGGTCCGGTGCCGTAGTCGAGATTGCCGTACGCGACGTCGTAAGAATGCGTCCACAGCGAGCGGCCCGATTCAGCGTCGAAGCAGACGACCCGTTCGACTTCGCGCGGCTCCTTCTGCCGATCCATCGTGACGACGCGTCCCTCGGCGACGCTCACGCCCGCATAGCCGCCGCCGAGCGGTTGCCGCCACGCTTGCTTGAGGCCGTCGGCGGGCCACTTCTCGGGCAACGGCGGCGCTTGCCAAGTGCCGTCGCCGCGCGGCCCGCGCCACCGCGGCCAATCTTCGGCCGCGAGTTCAGGGACGAACCACAGAGATACAGAGGCGCAGAGAAGAGGAAGAAGCAAAAGAAGATTTAGGATGGAGGAATGGGCGCGCGGCGCGATATCACAGCTGCGCCCAGTCCACACCGATTCTTCCAACTCCTCATTCATCTCTGTGTCTCTGAGCCTCTGTGGTAAAGACCGTCCGTCACTTCTTCACCGGCTTCGGTTTTTCCAGCGTCTCCGGCACGGGCATCTTGGCGAACTGCTCCCAGGCCGCATCGAGCTGCGAAACGTCGGGCGCGCCGCCATGCACGTAGAGGCCGTAGCGGAGCTTGAGCTTCTTGCCCGGCTCGATGGTCAGCGGGCCATCGTACGTGAGGCATGTTCCCATCCAGCCGTCGTCGCGAACGTGGAACTCGGTCGGGAAATTGTGGTTTTTCGGATGATCGAAAATCGTGACCCCTTCCGACGCTTCGCGCGTCACGGGTCCGCTGTAATCGCACCATTTGGCCGGCTTCCAGAACACGCCGTTGGTGCCGTCGGTCCCTTTCTCGTTGACGGCCCCGGCGGAATTCAGAATGCGGCCGCCGCCGTCGTTGACGCCGATACTCTTCCGCATCCGCACCGCGACCAGACCAAACGTCGATTTGTCGACCGTCACGCTCCGCTTCGGCGCGGTGAACTCCAAATCGAGCAGCGTCAGGAATTGGTCGTCGGGCGACGGCAACACTTCGATCCGTCGGCGTTCTTCCAGCAAGACTTCCTTGGTGTCGTCGGCGATCCAATGGTTCACGGCGATGAGCCAAGCATTGTCGTCGGAGTCGCCGATTTGCTCGATTCGTTGCGTGACGACGCGGCCCAGGTTCTTGCCGGCGTCCCCCCAGAAGTTCACTCCGTCGACCACATGGTGCGCGACCCAGGCCGAGTTGTGATGGCTATGCGAAACCGGATCGTGCGGGTGCCCCATGCGCGAGAGCGAAAGTCCGCTCGGGCCGGTCAAGGGATACAAGAACGACCGGCGATCGGCCGGATCGTAATGGTAACGCGTCAGCTCGCGCTCGCCGGCCAGAAACCGAGCCTGATGATGGGGCAGCGGCTCAACCTGCACCGCTGGAGGCGGCTTCGGCGCGGAAGTCGGCGACCCGGCTGTCGGCGACTGAGCGGCCGCTTCCGTGCAGGAGAGACCTACGATGAGGGCGCAACAGGCCAACGAAGAGAGCAGGCGAACCATGACGGGAACTCCGGCGGGATGAGGACAGGCGGGAGCCGCTATGGTAATCGACCGCAAGACGCAGCGAAAGCGCCGCGAAGCGCCTAGCGAATGTTGCCCGTCGCCCGCGCCTGGCGGGCTTCGGCGACGCTGATCGTCGGCCGGCCGGCGGTGCTTACTTTTGCGCGTTCGACGCGCGCGGCCCAGAGTTGCGCGGCTTGATACTTGCGCTCCGCCGCGGCTTCGGCCAAGAGTTGCCGATCCATCTCGCGCAAATCGTGAATCTGCGCCGTGACGGAAACGCCGCCGCCGTTGAGGCCCGAACCGCCGGCGCGGTTCGAGAAGCCGGGTCCGCCGTTGGTCCGCGAGGCGGAGCCGGCGCTATTGATGCCGCCCATGAAGGCGCCGCCCGAGTCGGGCACGTTCACCGTCGTCGAGATCGTGAAGAAGCTGAAGGTCGGCAGTTGCACGGAAGTGCCGGGAGCCGTGGTGATGAGCGGATGCGAAGCGTCGAAGCCCGGCACAAAGCCGGGATATTCTTGAGCGCCGACGGAAGCCGCAAAAAGCAGACTTGCCGCCGAAATCATCGTCGAGAAGAAGATTGCCGTGCCGCGCATCTTCGCCGCCTCCTTGAATTCGACCGGTAGCCCGCCGGCCGCTTGCCGTATTCTATCGCGTCACGGCCGGCGGCGGCAAATCGAGTGTAGGCCTCACGCTCCGCGTGAGGCAATTCATCACGCGGAGCGTGATGATTACACTGAAAAACGCCGACTTCACGCCTTCGGCTCGACGTTCCCTTCCGTCTTGCCTCCCTTGTTTCCTTCGATCGTCGCCGGGCGGCCGAAGGTGTTGTTCACGATCGTGTTGTCCTCGCCGCCGCCGCAAACCATCGAAAGGCTCTTAGCCCCTTCGCGGTCGTCGCGGATCAGGCAATCGCTGACGCGGCTCCGTTTCACGTCGCTCAAGAGCAGCCCGACGTTGTCGTTGTCGAGGATCGTGCAGCCGGTGATGTTGAAGCGGTCGGACTTTTCGATGGCAATGGCGGCCGCCGCTTTATGAACGCCCTGCACATGCAAGCCGGTGAGCGTACAGTCGCGGCTGTTACGGAACACCAGCGCGTTCACGGTCGTCGTGGAGTTGCCGTAGTCGTAGGCCGGGTTGCGGTCGAAAGCGTTGGAGCCCAACACGATCGCCGTGCAGTCCTCGACCAGCAGATTGTGCTCATAGCCCATCCAAAACGTGTTGCCGGTCAGCGTGACGTCGCGGCAGCCGGCCAAGTGCACGTTGCAGGCGACGTCCGAAAAGATGTTGCCCGTGATCGTGACGTGCCCCCACTGGGCCTTGCCGGTCTTTCCCTCGTCGCCCCGGCCGAGAATCCGAATGTTGGCCGAGCCCGGGCTCTTGGAGTTGTGCTGGATCGTGCAGCCGGTGATCGACACTTCGGCCGTGCCGTTGGTGTGGCCGCTGCAATCGATGAGGATGTTCGCCGTCGGCGGGCCTTTGGGGTCGTGGTTCGATTCGATGTCGCACGTGCCGATGTGGATGTTCCGCACGTCGCCGCCCCGGCAGACAATGCCCCCGCCGCCGCAATAGCTGATGTGCGAACCGACGATGTTCGATTGATGCAGCGAAAGGTTATCGTAAAAGATGCCGATGCCGGTGTTGTCATAAATGTGGCAATCGCTCACGAGGATGTTGCGATTGCGGTTCACGAGTCGGATGCCGTGGCGGCACTGGGAAATGCGCGAGCGAGTGATCGTGAACTGCATCGTCCCTTCCACTTCGACTGCGTCGGCCTCGGCATGCGCGCCGATGAATTCCAGACCGTCGACGAGCGGCATCCGCTGGTTGCGCCAAACTTTCGGGTCGAACGATTCCGGTCCGGCGTTGCCCGTAAGATGCGTACCGACGAATTTGAACGCCGGGCCTTTGCCGGCCATGACGATGCGAGCGACGCCGTGCCCTTCGAAGCTCGTGAAGCCGACTTTGTCCAAGTCGACGACAATCGTCCGCGTGACCAAATAATCGCCGCGTGGAAAATCGAGCGTTCCCTCGCCGTCGTTGAGGGCGTGTTCAATCGCAGCGGTATCATCGGCCTTGCCGTCGCCGACGGCGCCAAAAGTTCGAACGTCGGTCATGTTAGTTGCGCTCCGAAACTTCAAAGGTAAATTCCACTTCCACGGGCGCGTTGAGCGGCAGCGCGTTCACGCCCACGGCCGCTCGCGCGTGCCGGCCGGCTTCGCCCAGCAGATCGACCAAGAGTTGGCTGGCGCCGTTGGCCACTTGCGGCTGGTCGGCATAGCCGTCGTCGCTTTGTACGAACACGCCGATCCGCACGACACGAGCCAAGCGTTCCCACTCGCCGTTGAGTTCCGCCTTGAGAATCGCCAAGCCGTTGAGCACGCACTGCCGGGCACATTCCTGGGCCTGCTCCAGATCGACCTTCGACGGTACCCGACCGGTCGCCAGAAGTTGGCCGGCGGCGAACGGAAGCTGGCCGCTGACGACAACCAGATTGCCGGTGCGAACGCAGGGGATATAGGCGGCCACGGGCTTCGGCGGGGTCGGCAAAGCGAGGCCAAGTTCGGCAAGTTTGGTGTCGATGCTCATGGGCCTTACCTAGTTTGAAATGGAATCAATCGATTGGGACTTACGCTGTAAGGTTTCGGACTCGTTTTTTTCGTCAAAACGCATAACTCCTTGCGGCAATTCAACTTATTTCGTTTCATTTCGTTTCACGTTGTGCCGTCGATTGACGCAAGTACCAATGGCTCAGGTACGGTTCCTCGGTCGCTCGAAGTTAAAGTACTCCACGGCCGCGCCGCCGGCGAGCACTAGCTGCACGTCGCGACAAAGAGCGTCGATCACCCGCTCCTGGGCCTCGTAGGTAAAAGCCCCTAGATGCGGCAGCAGGACGACATTGGTGAGCTTGTCGAAGGGAGTCGGGCCCGGCGGCTCGGTTCGGCGGACATCGAGCGCCGCCCCGGCGATTTGCTTGGATTCCAGCGCCGCGAGCAAAGCCGCTTCTTCCACGACTTCTCCGCGCGAAGTGTTGATCAGCACGGCCGACGACTTCATTCTCGCCAACTGTGCCGCGCCGAACATCTGGTTGGTTTCCGGCGTCAGCGGCACATGGATCGTGACGACGTCGGCCGTGCTCAAGAGTTCGTCGAGTGCGACGAGCCGCGTATCGAGCCGGGTGAGCGCGGGAGCGTCGGGCCTGAGAACAGCGTCGGCCGCAATGATCTTCATGCCGAACGCTCGGGCTCGCTCGGCGGTCATCTGTCCGATGCGGCCGAAGCCGACGACGCCAAGCGTCTTGCCGGCCAGTTCGGTACCCATGTAACGGATGCGATTCCAGCCGCCGGCTTGCGTGTCGGCATGGGCCTGGGGAATGTTGCGAGCTAGGGCAAGCATGAGCCCGAGAGCCAGCTCGGCCACGCTCACGGCATTGGCGGCGGGCGTGTAGCTGACGACGACGCCGGCCGCCGAAGCCGCGGCGACGTCGATATTGTCGACCCCCACGCCGGCGCGGGCGATGATCTGCAGCTTGGGTGCCGAAGCGATCACGTCGGCGGTGACTTTCGTTTGATTGCGAACCACCAGGGCTTTAGCTTGCGCGAGCGCGGCCTTGAGCTTGTCGGCCGATTTCCAAAGGTCGGCGTCCCAAAGCACGTCGCACTCGCGGCGCAGCACGTCCATCGCCGGGCCGCTGACGTTCTCACTGACGACGATGTCGCTCATCGCACGAGTTCCGCGTAGTTCACCGGCTTGGTGCAATCAAGCGTCGCGTCGGCGGGCGGCAGCTCGTATTTCAGGCCGCTCGCGCAATTGAACAGCACGCACGACTCGCTCGGCTTGATCCGCCCGGTCGTGATCTCTTGCTTGTACGCGGCATATGTGGCGGCCCCTTCCGGGCACATCAGAAAGCCTTCGCGCTCGGCGACCTCGTCGCGGGCCGCGAGGATGGCGTCGTCCTCCACGGCCACGGCAAAACCGTTCGACTCGCGCACGGCGCGGAGCATCAAGAAGTCGCCCACGGCCACCGGTACGCGGATGCCGGAGGCGACGGTGCGGGCGTTGGGGAACAGCTCCGCGAACTCGCTCCCCTGCTCGTAGGCGCGGACGATCGGCGCGCAGCCGGTCGCTTGCACGGCGACCATGCGCGGGAGCTTGCCGGTGAGCCAGCCGATCGCTTGCAGCTCCGCAAACGCCTTCCACATGCCGATCAGTCCCGTGCCGCCACCGGTCGGATAGAGAATGACGTCGGGCACGGACCAATCAAATTGTTCGGCCAGTTCCAGGCCCATCGTCTTCTTGCCTTCGATTCGATACGGCTCCTTGAGCGTGGAGAAGTCGAACCAGTTCATCGCTTCCTTGCCTTGGCCGACGATGCGGCCGCAGTCGTTGATCAGGCCGTTGACGCGCCACACCTTCGCCCCTTGGGCGGCGATTTCGCGGACGTTCACCTCCGGCGTGTCGGCCGGGCAGAAGACGAACACCTCCATGCCGGCCCGACGTCCGTAGGCGGCGAGCGCCGCGCCGGCATTGCCGTTGGTCGGAATGGCCACGCGCGTGACGCCGAGTTCCTTCGCCATCGACACGGCCACGCAGAGCCCGCGAGCTTTGAACGAACCAGTCGGGAGTCGGCCTTCGTCTTTGATGAAGAGTTCGCCGCCGCCGGTCTTCAGCCGCGGGCAGGAAATGAGCGGCGTGAGCACCTCGCCCAGGCTGACGATGTTCGCCGTTTTGCGGAGCGGCAAGAACTCGCGATAGCGCCAGAAATCGGCGGGGCGTTGCTTGAGGTCGTCTTTCGAGACGGCGCGGGCCGCAGCTTGCAAATCGTAGCGAACCAAAAGCGGCCGCCCCGCTTTGGAGAGGCCGTGCAACTGATCGGCTTCGTAGCGATCGTTCTTCAGGCCGCACTCGAGATGCGTGACGAACGTGGGGCGATCGGTCGTGAGATTGGAGAGATGATGCATTGCAGAATTATATGATCTTAGTTTTTCGGTACTTTTGCCCAGTCTTTCAAGAATGTTTCCACGCCGAGATCGGTCAGTGGATGATTGTAAAGCTGCTCGAGCACGTCGTAAGCCATCGTGCAGCAGTCGCTGCCGGCCAGCGCCGCCTGAAGCACGTGCAGCGGGTGGCGGACGGCGGCGGTGAGGATTTGCGTGTCGAAATCATAGTTGTCGTAGATCTCGCGAATCTGGCGGACGACTTCCATTCCGTCGTGCCCGACGGCATCGAGCCGGCCGACAAACGGGCTGATGTACGTGGCGCCGCACTTGGCGGCCAACAGAGCCTGCAGCGGTGAGAACGTGACCGTGACGTTCGTTGGAATGCCCGCGGCCGAGAGCTCCTTCACGGCCTTCAGGCCCTCGCGAATGATCGGCACTTTGACGACGACGTTTTTGTGAATGGCCGCGAGCTTGCGCCCTTCCTCGACGATTTCTTCCGCCTTGAGCGAAACGGTTTCCAAGCTCACCGGGCCGTGCACCAGTTCGCAGATTTCGCGATAAACTTCGGCCGGCTTCCGCCCGGTCTTGGCGACGTGCGTGGGATTGGTCGTCACGCCGTCGACGATGCCCCAAGAGACCGCCTCGCGGATCTGGGCGACGTCGGCGGTATCGATGAAGAGTTTCATAACTCACGCCTCCGGCAACGGCTGATCTTTGGTTTCGGGCAAGTAAGCGATCACGATGAAGCCCAGCAGATAGGTCAGCGATAGCAACGTGAGCGCCGTCGGCAACGCCAAGCCGGGAATTCCTTTTACGTAACCGGCCAGCGGCACCATCACGGCCGAGACGATCCGCCCGCCGTTGAAACAGACGCTGGCTCCCAGCGCACGGAGTTGCACCGGGAACAATTCGGGAAAGTACACGGCGTAGCCAGCGTGCATGCTCATCGTAAGCGCGCCGTAGAAAGGCAAAAAGAACAGAAGTTGCATGTAAGTTTGCGGTACGAAGCAGGTGATCGGCACGATGACCAAGCCTGCCAGATGGGCAGCGATAAACGCCCGCCGCCGGCCGAGCCATTGGCAGAGCGGACCAAAGGCGATCAGGCCGATGCCTCCTCCGGTGGCTTGCACGATGCTATAGGCGAACTTGGCTTCCTGCTTCGCCTCCGGCGTCGCAACCCCTTCGCGCTCGGCGACAAAGCGGGCCAAGTCCTGCCCTGCCACGGTGACGGCCCAGAACGTCGCGAGGCCGACGGCCGCGAGTAATACGCCGGCAATCGCCCGGCCGCGCCAGCGGACGTCGCGGAACAAATCAGCCAGGCTTCCTTTGCGAACACGAGCTTCCGCGGCATGGGCCTGCACGAGCGCCTCCGGCTCTTTGATACTCGCGCGAACCCAAAGAATTAGCAGGGCGGGCAGCACGCCGACGAGATACGCATACCGCCACTGCGATCCGACGAGTATCGCCACGATGCCGGCCAGCCAGGTGCCGAGCGTGCTGCTGGCGTGGAAGATGCTCGAAGCCTGCGCACGGGCATGCACGGGAAACACTTCCGAAACCATCGCGGCCGCGACGGCCCACTCGCCGCCGATTCCCATGGAGACGAGAAACCGCAGGATGCCGACTTGCCAGAGGTCCTGTGCGAAGTAGGTCAGGCCGGAGAAAATCGAGTACATCAAGATGGTGACGATCATTGTCGGCTTGCGGCCCCAGCGATCACCGAGCATGCCGAAGAGCAAGCCGCCGACCATGCCGCCGGCGAGGAAGATGCCGAGAAACACATCGCCTAATTGCTTCTTCAGTGCGTCCTTGGCGGCGGGCGAATCGGCGACGATCAGCTCGTTGAGCATGTCGTCGCGCGTCGTGTTGTAGACCTGCCCTTCGTAGACGTCGAAGATCCAGCCCGCGCAGGCGATCACGAGCACGAGCCATTGATAGCTCGAAATCCCCTGATACCAGCGCAGCTTCGTCGACGGCGAATCGGACGAAGTCGGCGGCGTGGCGGAGGAGTCGTGCATGACGGGGCGCTCGCGGAAAATGCGAAGTCCGGAGCATAGCGGGCGGCGCGACGGATGCAAGTAGCGCCGCACACATGTGCGCAGGCTCGCAGGTTGCGGCAGGGCATGCTGCTGCCTAAAGTATGGTATTCGCTACTTGCCGGGAGAGTCTTGTTATGAAGTCGGCATCGTTTCACACGCTGAATTCGGGCGGCACTTTCGTCGCGGCGATCTTGCTCTTGGCCTTGTTTTCCGCCCTCGATCTCGGTGCCGCCGAACCTGCCAAGCCGCGGCTCGTCGTGGTCGTGAGCATCGATCAATTCCCGGCCGAGTACCTCGAGCGGATGCGCAAAGGGTTCGCCGCCGACGGCTTTTTCAACGCCGTTCGCGAGCGCGGCGCGACGTTCGCCGAATGCCACCATGCTCACGCGTTCACGATTACCGGACCCGGACACAGCGTGCTCTGCAGCGGGGCCTATCCGAGCACGACGGGCATCATCGACAACGATTGGTTCGATCGTACGACCGGCAAGACGATGTACTGCGTGGCCGACGTCGGCGTCCGGCAGGTCGGCGCGCCGGGCGATAAGGCGATGTCGCCCAAGAACCTGGAAATCGGCACGTTGGGCGACCAAATGAAGCTGGCGACCAACGGCAAGAGCAAGGTGTTCGGCGTGGCGCTCAAGGATCGCGCCTCGATCCTGATGGCCGGCCACATGGCCGACGCCTCCTACTGGTTCGACGCCGACTCGGGAATGTGGGTGACCAGTACTTATTATCGCGAAGCGCTACCCGACTACTTGCGAGCCTACAACGAGACCGGACGAGCCAAACAATACGCCGGCCGCGAATGGGCGTTGTTGCTCGACGAAAACATGTACGACTTGTATTACCCGGACAACTCCCCTTTCGAGAAGAACGTGGCGGGAATCGGCCGCTCGTTTCCGCGCACGTTGCCGGCGGCCGACGACAAGAACTTTCTAAAATCGATGCCGACGACTCCTTGCGGCAGCGAAATGACGCTGACGATCGCCGGGATGGTGGCGGCCGAAGAGCGACTGGGGATGGATGAAATCCCGGACCTGCTCTGCGTCAACCTTTCCAGCAACGACTACATCGGCCATGCCTTCGGACCGTATAGCCTAGAAGTTCAGGATATGACGTACCGCACCGATCGGATGTTGGGAACTTTCGCACGATTCCTGGATGGGTTGGTCGGTGCGGGCAATTGGACGCTGGCGTTGTCATCCGATCACGGCGTAGCGCCCGTGCCTGAGCACGCCGTGGCGATGCACTTGCCCGGTCGACGCGTGCCGACGGAGCATTTTGAGACGCTTCGCAGCACGCTCGAAACGACGCTCAGCAGCCGGCTCGGCACGCCGGCCGACAAGAAGAAATTCATTCGGCATCTGGACAGCAACATGGCCTACCTCGACGCCGACCTACCGGAGCTGGCCGGGCCGCGGTTCAGTGAAGCGCAGCAAATCGTGCGCGACGCGCTCTTGAAGGACGATGCGATTTACGCGGCCTACACGCGCGATGAGCTGACCGACGGCGGCAACGACACGGAACTGTTCGCGCGAATTCGGCTTTCGTTCCATCAGCGCCGTAGCGGCGACGTGCTGTACGTGCTGAAGCCGTATTACATCGCAGGCGATACGACGGCCACGCACGGCAGTCCTTGGACCTACGACACGCACGTGCCGCTGTTGTGGTTCGGGGCGGGCATCGCGCCGGGCACGTACCAACGCACGGTCTCGCCGGCCCACTTAGGCCCGACGATGGCGAAGCTGCTCGGCGTCGATGCTCCTAGCGGCTCGACGGTGGAAGCCCTGCCGGAAATTACGGGCGGGCGATAAAGCGAGCCGGTCATCTGTGTCGGCGGATGTGCGAGAATCGTAACCGCGTGCTTTTCTCGCGCGTCAAAAAACAAACGGGGGCCGCAAGGCCCCCGTTCGCCTGATTCAAATATCCAACGCGCCGAAGTTATTCCGGCTTCTTTTGGCCCGGCTTCCGGCCCGGGGCGCCGCCCGGAGCGGCTTCCTTGGCTGCGGCCTTTTCAGCGTCGTTCAATTGGCCGTCGCCGTCCTTGTCGAACCGCTTCAACATCGCTTCACGACCAGGACCGCCTTCGCCCGGCTTGCCGGCGCCAGGCTTGCGTTCACCCGGCTTGCCGGGAGCTCCGGGCTTGCCGGGGGCGCCGCCTTGGCCGCGCATCTTTGCGAAGGCTTCTCGTGCGGCGCTCTTCTCGGCGTCGTCGAGCTTGCCGTCGCCGTTCTTGTCGTACTTCTTCATCATCTCCTTCATTTGTTCCGGACCGGGACGACCGCCGGGGCCGCCCGCGCCAGGAGCGCCCGGCTTGCGATCGCCCATCGCAGTGCGAGCGGCTTGCATTTCTTGTTGATCGAGCTTGCCGTCGCCGTTCTTGTCGAACTTCTTGATCATCTCTTCACGGTTAGGACCGCCTTCGCCCGGTTTGCCGGCCGGCTTCTTCTCATCGGCGGCGGAGGCAAACGAACCGACCGACACGGCGATCAACACGGCCAACGACATACGAAACCAATGACGCAACATAACTTTTCCTCTGTTCACGGAGTGTGCGTTGCGGGCACGGCCGCGGGGAGTCCGCCGACGACCGAACCCAGTAAGAACTTGCTGCACCATAGAACCCCGCGGCCCGGCGAAGGTTTCGCGGCGCGGAGATTCAGCCCAATTTTTGGGCCCAAATGCGGGTTGCCGCCGCAAGCCGGCGATCGATTACCGGCTTGCTTGCTGGTCGGCGGAGTCGGTCGGCGGCGCGAATTTGCCGGTCTCGGCGGCCGTGTCGGCGTTCCAGACCCGGAGCACCCCGTCGTGTCCGCCGGCAATCACCGTCTTGCCGTCGGCCGTTACGGCGCAGCCGTATACAAAGTCGGTCGGACCGGCGTAGGTCTTTTGCGTTTGCCCGTTGTCAGCGTTGAGCAACTTGACGCTCTTGTCGCCCGAAGCTGCGATGACCGTCGGACCGACGCCGGCGAACGTGAGCGAAGTGACTTCCTTCGTGAAGCCGGTCACGGTGCGCTTTTGCTCGCCGGTGGTGACTTCCCAAAGCTTCACGACGGAATCGGCGCCGGCGCTGGCAAGCGTCTTACCGTCGGCGGACCAAGCTGCGGAGAGCACGTGATGCGTGTGGCCTTCGAAGCCGCGCACGAACTTGCCGTCGGCCGTTTGGAACGTCTTCAGGAATTTGTCGGCGCCGCAAGAGGCGATCAGCGTGCCGTCCGGCGAGAAGCGAACTCCGAGCACGACGTCGCTATGCGCATCGGCAACTTCGCGGACCAGCTTACCGTCGGCCGGGTTCCAGATTTTGAGTTCGCCGGAGCGCGACGGTTCGCCGCCGCCGGAAGCGAGCAGCTTGCCGTCGGGGTTGAAGTCGAGCGAGGTGACGCGATCGACGAGCGTCTGACTCGCGGGGTCGCCGATGGTGCGGACCCACGTCCACGGCGCGTCGAGCGTACGTGCATTGATCGTCTTGTCGGCCGCGGCCGAAAGCAGGCGTGTGCCGCTGAAGGCCACGGCCGTGACGGCGTCGCCTTGGCCCGCGTAGGCCTCGATCGGCGTACCCGTGTCGCCGTTGTAGGTTTGCACGAGTTTGTCGTCGCCGCCGGCGGCGATGTTGAGCCCGTCGGCCGAGTAGGCGACCGAGCGTAGCACGGCCTGCGAATCAGTCGCCCGCTTTTGCGCGGCGGCGAGCTTCGTTTCTAGATCCTTTTGCTTGGCTTCGGCGTCCTTGAGACGCTGCTGAGCGACCGGGACGGCGTCGGCCGATTTCTTAGCCGCGGCTTGCGCCGAGGTCACCGCACGGACGGACGAGGTCGCGGCGCTCGCGGCTTCGGTCTTCGCCTTCTCGGCGTCTTCGGCGGGCTTGGTTGTCCGCTGCACCGCCTGAGTGGCGGCATTGGCTTTTGCGTTGGCCGCACCAAGAGCCTGCTGCGCGGCGGTCGCGGCCGTGCGAGCGGTCTTCGTCTTTTCGGCGGCCGTGGTCACCGCTTTATCGGCGGCGGTCTTGGCGTCGGCCAGAGCTTTGTTCTTAGCGTCTTTCGCGGCGGCGGCTTTAGCGTCGGCCGCTTGTTTCTGCGCGGCCTTCTCGGCAGTGTCGGCATCGGCTAGGGCCTTATCGGCGGCAGCTTTCGCTTCCTCGGCCTTGGTCTTGGCGACCGTGGTCGCGGTTACTTCCGCTTCAGCCTTGGTCTTTTCAGCGGTCGCCTTCGCCGCGGCTTCGGTCTTTTCTTTCAAGGTTTTTTCAGCGGCGACTTTCGTTTCTTCAGCCTTCTTGACGCCGTCGGCTTCGGTCTTGGCGTTCTTTTCGGCTTCGGTCACCGCGGTCTTTTCCAACGCCGCGATGTTCTTCGCCAACGCGACTCCACGATCCAATGCCGCCGCTTCGCGAGCCACGCGTACGTCTCCCTTGGCTTCGCCGAGTTGCTTGCCGTCGGCCGTGTTCCAAACACGAAGCGTCTTGTCGCCGCCGACCGCCGCAATGCGCTGGCCGTCGGGTCGGACGGCCAATGCGAATATTTCACCGCCGGTGCGTTGCATGGCTCGCACTTGTTTGCCGTCGGCCGTGTTCCAAATCACGACATTGCCCCCTTCGTCACCGGAAACGACTTGGGTCGGGGTGCCCGCCAAGACGGCCAGCGCCTGGACGCGTTTGCCGGGGGCGGCAAAATCGCGCACCGGGGCGAGCTTGGCATCGCCCGCTTTGAATCCAAAGAGGCGGATCTTGCCGTCGGCCGCGCCTGCGGCGACTTGCGAACCGTCGCCGAGAAACGTCGCCGAGAAAAGCTCGGCCGGCACATCGGCTTGGGCCAGTTGCTTGCCGTCGGCGGCGTTCCAAACGCGAACCGATTTGTCGAGCGAGGCCGTGACGAGCTGCGTGCCGTCGGCGGAGAACGCAACGGCGCGAACAACGCCCTTGTTGCCCGTGAGCTTCGCGCCTGCCTTCTTGTCGGCAAGGTTCCAAAGCTGCACGTCGTTACCTACGGCGGCGGCGGCCCAGCGTCCATCGGCCGAAACGACCAGGGTTTGCGGTGCGGCCGCGGTTGGACCGCCGAAGAGCGGTTCAGCGACGACTGCCGGACGTTGCCACAGCTTGATCGTGCGGAAGCCGCCGGAAGCTAGGAGCGTGCCGTCGGGGCTGAACGCCAGCGATTGAATCAGATCCAGGTCGGCGACGCCGGGCTTGCTGTACACTCCCGACTTCAAGAGCGCGGGGTCCGTCAGGCGGCCGAGCATCCGGCCGGTCGGCACGTGATAAATGAAAATCTGATTGGCTCGTCCGCAGGCCGCGTATTGTCCGTCGGCCGACAACGCAACTGCGAAGATCGGCTGCACGCCCGGCGGTAGGGGTTGCCATTGAATGGTTTCAACGGCCGCAGCGCTCCCTTCCGCGCCTTGGTCGATCCAGAGCTTGATCAGGCCGAGTTCTTGCGAGGTAAGCCGCTTGGCCCCGACCTTGTTGTCGGCCGGCGGCATTTGTTCGTCGTCGGCGGCCGCGGCGCGGGTCACCAGCAGGCTTTCGGCCCCCTTCCCCTTTTCGACGGCGGCGCCGGAATCGCCCCCCTTGAGAATCGTCACGGCCGATTCCAGCACGAGGCTGCCTTCTTTCTTGGAAGCGTTGTGGCAAGCCGTGCAATTCTTCTTCAAGATCGGCAGCACTTCCTTGCCGAAATCGACGGGACCGTCATGCGTGACGGCGGCGATCGGAGTCGGCTTTGCATCGGCGGCCTGAACCTGCGCAGCTGGGAACATCGCGACGAGCGCGGCGACGGCAAAAGGAAAAAGACGCTGCATAAATCGAACCTCGATAGGCGGGCGTTAAAGGCGGGAGACGGTCGGGAGGGCGTCGCTACTTCTTCTTGGCTTCCGGTTTCTTTTCTTCCGGCTTCTTGTCGGCAGGTTTCTTTTCTTCGGGCTTCGGCGGTTCGACCACGCGAACGACGGCATGCGTCGAGACCAAGGGTACGTTTTTGATTTGCTTCACTTCGGCTGCCTTCTTCTTGGCGTCGGCCTGCGTTTGTGCGGTCTTCGCCGCGGCTTCGGCCGCTTTGGCTTTCGCTTCCGCTTCGGCAGCGGTCTTGTCGGCTTCGGCCTTCTTTTCTTTCGCGGCACCGGCGGCGGCCTTCTTCGCGGCGTCGGCGGCTGCGCGCATTTCGCCGGCGAGCTTATCCACTTCTTGCTTGGCCTTCGCGGCCTTGTCGGCGCCCACCTGATCTCGAACGTAATTCACGTTCACCTGCGTCGCCAGATAAAAACTGTAGTCCCCCAGCGCGGTCGCATTGCTGGATTCCAACGCGACTTTTCCTTCCTTGGCATTGGCGGCGATCGTGATGTTGCCGGCCTTGACGTTCGGCGGCAGACCGAGCACGGTCAGCGTCAGCGCGTCCTTAAAGTCGCCGCGACGGGTTACCTTGATCGGCAATTCCAGCTTGGTGCCTTTGACTTGTTCGACCAGCTTCCCGTCGCCGAGCTGCACGGTCACAGGAAGCTTCTCTGCACCGCCGATGCAAAGCGTCACTTCCTGGGCCATACGGGCCCCGGCTGCTTTCTTTGGTGCGCCCGGCGCGGTGATGACTACCGAGCGGGCGGCGTGGGAAATTTCCTTGCCGTCGATCTGGGCGCGCCCCATGATCTTCACGGCCCCGCACCAAGCGGCGGCGTTTTCCGCCACGTCGATCGAGAGGCCTGCGGTGTCTTGCCCTGCGGCAATGACCGTTTCTTGCGCGGTGACTCCGGCCGGCAAACCTTCGGCGCGCACGAGAATCGGCCCGGTGTAACCGTCGCGGCGCTCGGCCATGATCGTTACGATGCCCGTTTCGCCGGCTCGAAGGAACGTGCCGATCGGCTTGTAGGCGTTGCCGTTGCCGTTGTCTTTGAAGCCTGCATAAGCATTGGCGAATACCGCCAAACGGAAATCAGGGCGCGGCTTGCGAACGATCAGCCGATAGATCAGACGCGGATCGCTGCGCGAGTCGCCGTAAAGATCGCGCACGACGACGCGGAACTTGCCGTCGATGGGCGCCGTGAAATTATGGGTGAGATCGTTCGTGGCGGCGTCGATCACCGTGCCGCCGACGTTTTTCGCTTCGTCGTCCAGTTCCTTGATGTCGCCCCAGGTGACCTTGCCGTCGGCGGACGTGTTGCCTTGTTGCACCAGCACCGCGGGATCGGCCTTGAAGCCCATTCGCTGGGAGACGACTTCGATCGAAAGCAAGTCTCCCTTCTTGGCCGAGAATTCGTAGGCGTCGAGGTCGCCCCGCTTGGCGAATTGCCCGACAATCTCGCACGGCACGGTGATCGCCTGATTCTTGTCGGTGCCTTCATTCGGTTCTTGTTCGACGACGACCGGCTCGGTGGCATACCCCAAGAGCACGCTATTCGACCGACCGGCCGAGGTCTTCAGGTGAAATTCTCGTCCGTCGATGAAGACTTCCGAGGCCTGCACGAGCGACGGTGTCGCGCGGCGATCGAGCGGTTCGTCGGCCGGGACATTCACTTCGAATTCCATTTTTTCCAATTGCCGACCCATCACGGCGACCCCTTCCGCAGGCTTGCCGCCGGGAAGATTGCGGCCGTAAACCGTGATCTTGTTTTTCACGCCGGCTTGAACGACCGGCGGAAAGACAAAATCGACATACGGCCCCTGATGCACGGCGAGACGGTAACCATAGTCGACGCCGCCGCCGTACGTGAAATCATAGACCTTGATCAGATAATCGCCGTCGGCCGGAACCATGAGATCGATCAACGGATCGCGACGGTTGGCGTCGCGATTGCGGGCTAGTTCCTTGAGCGAGGCGTCGTAGAGGACCAGCGTGGCGTCGATCTTGGAGTCGAGCCGCTGGCCAAGCACGTCGATAATGACGCGCGAACCTTTCTTGGCCGAAAAGCGAAACCAGTCCTCGGCGTTGGCCGCGGCGACGGCGTTCATCACCGAGCCGACTTCCATCGCCGCCGCCTTGTCGGCGGTTTGGTTACCGGCCGGTTCGACAATTTCCTTCCATTGGTCCACGGCGAAGGCGCGCGGATTGGAGACGCCGAAGGTGCCCGCCGCTCGAACGTCGTACAAACCGGGTGGCACATCGGCGGCGATCGTCACGGAAAATTTATTCGCCGTCGGTTCCATCTTGCCGGGAAACAACGGCGACGGCTGCATCGCCGCCACGGCCTTGATGCCGGGATGCGAGAAGAGCAACCGATCGACTCCTTCGCCGTCGGCGATGCCGGTGAGCATGACGTCGAACGTGGTTCCCGATTGGCCTCCGCTAGGATTCAGCGCGGAAAGCGTGACGGCGGGAAGTTGCGCACGGGCCGAGCTCACGGCGCAAACCAACAGCGCAAGCGGCAAATAAATGCGAAGGCGCAGCATGAGATTTTTCAGGGCGGGAGGAACGGGCGGGGCAAACAATTCGGCGAGCAACAATCGGTGGGAGCGCGGGGCTCGCCCGCGCTCCAAATCGATTAGTGGTTGAACAAGAATTCCTTCGTATTCAGCAGCGCCCAAAGGATGTCTTCGTAGGCTTGCTGCTTCGATTTCTCTTCGGCGCGATTCACGTAAGCCTCGGCAGTGGCGAGTTCGTCGGCGGCCGGCTCGCGGGAGAACGCGGTGAGATACAGTTTGCGAATCTTTTCCTTCACCGGTTGGGCGTCTTTCGCCAACACGGCGGCGCGTGACGTACCCGAGGAGAGCTTCCCTTGGATCTCTTGCGAGTTGAGCAGGTGCAAGCTCTGCGCGAGGCTGGCGTCCATGGAGCGTTCGCACTCACAGGCGCTGGCCCCTTCAGGCTTGCCGAATACGGTGAGGAAGTACGAGTTCACGCCGTTGTCCGGAATCTGCACGGCTCGTGTGCCTGCCGGAAGGCCGGTGAAGTTCGTATTGCTGGCCGCCACGGCATCCAAAGCGTCGAGCAACACTTCCGCGTTCAAGCGCTTGGGGTAGTAACGCGAGAAGTTCTGCTTGTCCTTGGCGTTGTACTGATTCGGTTCGGCGCTCAGTTGATAGGTGCGGCTCTTACAGATCGTGCGCACCAGTTCCTTTAGGTCGAATTTCGACTTGATGAAATGCTGCGACAAGGCGTCGAGCAATTCCGGGTTGGTCGCCGGATTCGTGACCCGCAGGTCGTCTTCGGGATCGACGATGCCGCGACCGAAGAAGTGCTTCCAGTAGCGATTCACCAAAGCCGGGGCGAAGAAACGATTCGTCGGTTCTCCCATCCAATCGGCCAACGCTTGTCGCGGATCGCGTTCGGGTGCGAGCGCCAGCGGCGCGGCTCCTAAAGCCGTGGGCTTGAGGCTTTCCCCGGTCTTGGGATTGGTGGCGGCGGCATTGCCCCGCTTATGGAACACACGTTCTTCATCCGCATCGACGCCCGGCTTGCGGCCAACTTGCGAGAAGAAGGCGGCGAAGCCATAGTAGTCGCGCTGGCTCCACGCCTCGAACGGATGGTGATGGCAGCGGGCACATTGAATTCGCAGCCCCAGGAACAGTTGGGCCGTGTCTTCGACCTGCTGATCCACTTCCTTCACTTCGCGATACCAGGCGACGGGCGGGTTGTCGCTCATTTCACCGGACGCACCGAGGACTTCGCGAACGAACTGATCGTAAGGCTTGTTTTCGTACAGGCTTTCCCGAATCCAAGCATGGAAGCCGTAGGTGCCACGCATGTAGGTCGGCTGTTTCCGTCGGTTGCGGAGAATGGCGCTCCACTTGTTGGCAAAATAGTCGGCGTAGTCGCCGCTGTCGACCAAGCGATCAATCAGCCGATCGCGTTTGGCCGGATCTTTGTCGGCCAGAAATTGCGTCGTCTCGTCCATTGTTGGCAGTCGACCGGCGATATCGAGCGAAGCGCGGCGCAGGAACGTCGCGTCGTCGCTCACGGCGGAGGGAGGCATGCCGAGCCGCTTGAGCTTGGCGAACACAAGGTCGTCGATAAAGTTCGCCGACGGCGGCAATTGATCGACCTTCGCTCCCAGCGGTACGGTCGCGCGGAACACGGCCACGAGGCCTTGGAAGCGAGTCATGATCGCAGCGTCCCCCGTCAGATCCGTGGTCTTTACCAAGCCGGTGCGGGAAACTTCCGCCATGTCGGCGGCGTTGGAGTCGAATTGCGCCATCCGCGTGACGTCGGCGGTCGAACCGTCGCTGTAGAACGCCGTGACAACGATTTGCTGTTCGCCGCCCGGGGTCATTGTGCGACGTTCGGGAGTGACTTCAATACGTGTGACGACCGGGTCTTTTTCGCTGCCGTACGGCATGCCTTGCATGATCCAGCGGCGTAGCAAACGATACTCCAGCGAATCTGGTTCCAGGCGGGCACCGCCGCCGTGCGGCACCGCATTGATCGCCTTCGTGAGCAGCAGGCTCGTATCGGGAGCGGCGGGTGAAAGCCGGCGGCCGCGTCCTTCCTTCACGAGGTGTTCGAAGTCTTCCGTCGGCTCGAAACCGAGCAGCGAAAGCTTGAATCCGTTTTGACCTCCCGACTTGCCGTGACAGCCGCCGCCGTTGCATCCGAACTTCGTGAACATCGGCGTGATCTGATTCGGGAAATTAACCGGCGGGGCATTTTGATACTGCTCGACCGTCAGTTCGATCGTCGCCGACTTGCCGGAAGCTTCCGTCGCGGTGACGGTTGCTTTACCGTCTCCCAACGGCACAACCAGGCCGGTGGCATCGACGGCCACGACGTTCGCCGGGCTCGCTGAGAACTTCACGGCCCGAGTCAGGTCGCGTTCAACGTCGCCGGCAAACTTCCCGGTGACGATGAGTTGCGATTGAACGTCTTGCCCACGAAGGGGAGCCGCTTTACCTGGGGCTCCGGCGGCCGCGAGCGAAAGCTCGAGCAAGGGGCCGGGAGTCGTGGGAGTCGGCGAAACGGTCGGCGTGGTTTGCGTCGGCGCGTTACCTAGCGTCGCCGTGGCTGCGTGGAAACACGCAAATGCCAGGACAACAGCTGCGGAAGTACCAGAAAACGCGCGGAACGAAACGTAAGCCGTACGGGCGGGGCGGCTCATGCGGGATCCTCCCTAGCGGATTGTCGGCGGCCGGGGGACGGCCTTCAGGCGGGAGCAACGCACACAAGTTGCGTCGCGATTTAGGATTATGGTCCGCCGGCAGTAAAAAATCAACAGATTCTCATGCGTTCGGCGGACACCGGTCACAGGGTATTTGCCGCACGTGCCGCTGGGTTACGCCTTATCCGCCGGCTTCCCCTTCCCAAGGCTCGATATGCACCAAAACATCGACGATTCCCAGGCCTGACGCGAGCAAATGGGCTTTGACCCTGCGTGCGACCTCGTGACCGTCGCGAACCGACATGTTCGCATCGACTTCGACATGTATGTCCATATAAAGCCCCAAGCCGCTCTTACGAACCCGCATTTTTTCGATGCGGCGAACTCCGACGACCTCGCCGGCGAAGCGGCGAATCTCCGTTTGCGTCGCGGCCGGGACCGTGGCGTCCATGATCTCGCCGACGGCCGTGCGCAAAAGCGTCGCGCCGTTGAAAGCAATGACGCCGCAGGCCACGAGCGCGGCCCAATCGTCAGCGGCGGCATAACGCGGCCCGCCTGCCAGGCTGATGCTCACTCCGATCAACACCGCCGCGGAGGTCAGCGCATCGCTGCGGTGGTGCCAGGCGTCGACCTTGAGCGACGTACTCTCCAACGCGCTGCCGACGTTGATCACATAGCGAAACAACAACTCTTTAGCGATGATGACCACCAACAGCACCGGCAACGTAAACCACTCAGGCATGGCATGCGGTGTGAGAATCTCACGAATGCTTTGCACGGCGATCATCGCGGCGGCCGCGAGCAACCCCAATGCGGCGATGCCCGCGGCCAGCGACTCCGCTTTCCCGTGGCCGAAGGGATGCTGCTCATCGGCAGGTTTTGTCGAAATGCGCAGTCCGCTCCAAACGATCAACGAGCTGACGATGTCGGTCGTGGATTCGATGCCGTCGGCGATGAGCGCATAGGAATTTCCCAGCACGCCGGCGGCGATCTTCACCGCCGCCAAAACCAGATTGACGAGGGCTCCCCAGCCTAAGGCACGCAGGCCGCTATCGACGGTGGGAGTCATGCCGGCTCGTCGCGAATGCACGAGATGTTGGGATTCGACGCCCCGGAGATCACTTCTTCGCCGGCTCTTCGACCGGAATATCTGAGCGGAAAGGGCAAGCCGGCAATCCCTCTTTGTTCGCCAAGTTGCAGACGGGCGCATCGGCCCAAGCGTAGCGAACGTGCTCGGGAGCTTCGACGCTCGCGGCGCTGACGATCACCGTGTTGTCCTTGATCTGCGCTTCGGCGGGCACGAACATGCCGTCGGCCCCGGCGACCGTGAATCCCTGTAGCGCCTTGCCTTTCATTTCCAACCCGCCTCCGACGTGGTCGAACTCCACGATGAGCTGGTTCTTTTCGCGCTTATGACTTTTGTAGATGGGGCCGGAGAAGTCGAGTTTTTCCTGATACGCCACGGCCCGTGCGGCCATCGCCAGGCGCTTCCCAACCGGTTCCTTTTCGGTCGGGTTGATCGTGTAGGCGTCGCCGTAGTCGGTGATCACGATCATGCCGGTGTTCGGCGTCTTTTGCCAAACTTTGAACTGCGCTTCTCGCAATAGCGCACTATTGCTTCCCGTGGGGGCACGATACGAAGCAGGCGGCTTGGCCGGAGCAAGCTGTACGAACAAGAACGGCAGTTCCGGCCGATTCCAGATTTTGCGCCAGTCGGCAATTTGCTGCGCGAACAGCTTGTCGTAGATCTCCCACCGTTCGAGATCGCTCTCTCCCTCGTAGCAGATCACGCCGCGAATCGCGAACTGCGAGATCGGTGCGACCATGCCGTTGAACATCACGCCGGGGTTGCGCACGTCCCCCTTACCGGGAAGCGCATCGTCCACTACGGCCTTCAAAGCAGGGTCGGCTTCGAGCGACTCACGATTGGCCCAGGCCGCGGTGGTCGACATGTAATGGTTGCAGCTAATCAATCCTACCGGCACTGAAAAGTGCTTTTGGACTTCTCTGCCGAAGTAGTAGCCCACTGCGGAAAAATTCGAAACCGACGCCGCGGCGGCCATGTTCCAAGTGGCGACGTTGGTCTGGCGCGGCTCATCCGATGGCTCGCGCGTCACCGTATAGAGATGCAGCCCGCGATTCGCTTGCGAGATGATCGCCGAACTGGAATTCTTGGAATTGTAGATATTCCATTGCATGTTCGACTGGCCGGTGCAGACCCACACTTCGCCGACATAGACCTTCTCGATAATCGTCGCCGTGCCCCGCACCTCGAGCTGAAACGGCCCACCGGCCTCAAGCGGCTTCAACTCGGCCCGCCAATGTCCGTCTTTGACGGTCGCGGTCGCCTCTTGTCCTTGCAACTTGACGACGACGCTGTCTCCCTCGTCGGCGGTGCCGAAAACCGGCACGACGGTCCCTTGCTGGAGCACCGCTCCGTCGCTAAATAGGCCGTCGAGCTTTACTTCGGCGCGGGCTTCGTTTAGAAGCGCCGCCGCGCAAACGGCGGCTACCGCGGCAGCTCGGCCGATCACACGGCAGGCCGCTGCGACGACCGCTCGCCTCCGTGAAGAAAAACTCATTCCTGGCTCCCGCTTGTATATGAAGCGCACCGCGCATCCTTCGTGGAGACCTGCGGCGAATCGGAAAAACCGTCATTGTGACCTCCGCGCGGCGGGATGCAATTCCCTTTCATGGTAGATTCCCGACCAACGCGGCATTTGCCGGTTGCATCCGGTTGCCGTCGCCCGCAAAATCTGGCCATGCTCGCTCCGCTTCGTTTCGAGCGCATTCATCGCAAGGCCCCCTTCTTCATGCAGAGATTCTTTCAGATCGTCGCCGCCGGCTTGGTCGGCTTGTCGTTCGCGGTGCACGCATCGGCTTCCGAACCCGTGAAACCCACGCCGCCGGCGTCCTACACCGATCCGCAAACGACAGACGCCGATTTTGCCTTTCAAGGGGAATACTCGGGGAGCATGTTCTACGACAACTCGCCGGCCGAAGTCGGCGTGCAAGTCGTGGCGTTGGGCAACAGTGAATTTCGCGGCGTGTTTTACTTAGGCGGCTTGCCCGGCGCCGGCTGGGACGGCGACGTTCGCTACGAAGCGGAAGGAAAACTCAAGGACGGTGCCGTCGAATTCACGCATGCCCTGGGCTCAGGGCGCGTGCGCGACGGCCAAGTATTTTTCTTCGCGCCGGGCGAAACTCCGCTGGGCAAAATCACGAAAGTTCAGCGTACGAGCGCGACGCTCGGAAAGGCTCCGCCCCAAGGCGCGGTCGTGCTATTCGACGGCAAGGACGGCAAGGCGTTTAAGAACGCCCGCCTCACGCCCGAGCATCTGTTGATGGAGGGCGCCGACAGCCTGGCGAAGTTCGGCGACTGCTCGCTGCACTTGGAGTTCCGTCTGCCGTACATGCCGGCCGCACGGGGCCAGGGCCGCGGCAACAGCGGCTGCTATCTGCAAAGTCGCTACGAGGTGCAACTGCTCGATTCATTCGGGCTTGCAGGCAAGGACAACGAATGCGGCGGGCTGTACGGAATTCGGCCGCCAAGCGTCAACATGTGCCTGCCGCCGTTGACGTGGCAAACGTACGACATCGAATTCCGCGCCGCCCGCTTCGACGCGGCCGGGAAGAAAACGGAAGACGCCCGGATTACGGTGCGCCATAACGACGTCGAGATCCAGAAGGACGTAACACTACCGAAAACGACGACCTCCGCCCCTTTGGCCGAAGGTCCGGACCCCGGCCCGTTGCATTTGCAAAACCACGGCAACCCTGTCCGGTTCCGCAATATTTGGATCGTTGAACGGAAATAGAACGACTACTGCCGCTTCGCGCGGAACAGCGTCCGAAACCTCGCGGCCGAATTGGGAAACTCCGTTCCCTCCTTCTTGCCGGAGTCGGGGACTCCCGGCGAGAGTTGATGGTTGCCCCCGATCGAACCGTTCACGTCGAAATAGCAGTGGAAGGCGACGTTGTTCGCCGGATCGTTGAGAAATGCGTGCATCTGTTCGATGAAGTGCACGTTGTCGAGCCCGCCGTGACCGTCGTCGCGATGATTCAATCCCCACTCAGGTACGGCCAGCGGCTTACCGTGCTTCCGCGCGAAGTCGCTCCAAAAGACCAAGCCTCGCGGGCTGTGCATGATCCACTCATCCCAGACGCGGCGCCGACGCGCGGCGATTTCCGGTGCGTCGGCGTCGGCAGGCCAAGGGTACGTGTTCGCATTCCACGTTTCGTCGTAGACGTCGACTCCGACATAGTCGACATACTCATCGCCCGGCCAAGCTTCGTCCGCGGGAAAATCTTGATCCCCTAAGGTGGGATTCCAACAAAACCTCAGCTTCTCCGCGCCGGGTACCGAACGCATCGTGGCGACGATCTGCCGCCAATATTCGGCGAAGGCTTTCGTTTTGCCTTTCGCGCGCCAAGCGTACCAACTGCCGTTGAATTCCCAACCCGGACGGAGAATTGCATCGGTCAATTTGTAGGTGACGAGATTCTTTGCGAGCTGCTCGAAGTGCGCGTTGTATGCCCCGGCCGCACCTTGCTCCAGCGACACGGCCTCGCGCACGCCGATTTTTCCTTCCGTCGGTCCAGTGCCGTCGACCGGACCGGGCAAGAGCGGAATGGAAAGGATCAATCGTCGGCCCGGCTTCGCGTGCGTCCATTTCGACCAATGTTCCAGCCACCAAGTGGGCCACTCGACATTGTCCCACGATTCGCTGCCCACGAAATCCAAACCCCACACGGCTGGCCGATCGAGCCAGACGGCAAAGGCATCGACGCCGACCGTGCCGTTGGGCCAATGATAGGAGCCGATGGCAGGCTCTTCGGCCGATGCCCAGGTGGCGCTCGCCGCTACGAGCGAGAAGCAGACGAAGCGAATCGACCGGAGGTCGCGAGTCCTACGATGCACCTAAATTTCCTTTAACAACGAATCATGAATCGCCGCCAGTATAGCAACCGGCCTGCGTCCCAAGGTCGGGCCGGCAACGCACGCATAAACAGATTACGATTGACGTAGTCGCCGGCCGAGCCGTGGCCGCGTGTTCCGTCGAAACTTGTTCTCGCGGAGCCGACAGAAGTGATCCGCCGTCGAGAATTTCTTGCCGCACTCACAGCCGGCGTTTCGGTCGTCGGTGCGGGGCTGCCGACAATCCGCCGCTCGCTCGCCGCAACGACAGCAGATTCGCGAACCGGCGGCGTACGCATCTCCGAATTCGCCGTCGGCGAAGACCTCTTTGCTTACATCCAGCGCACTCGCGGCAGGTTCGATCTCGAACTTTACAAGCAGCTCCTCGGCGCAGCCAACGAATTCAAAGAAGGGGATCAGATCGTCGGCGTCGCCGCGGCCGACGAAACGTCGCGAGCCGCCGCACGAGCATTACTGGCCGCCGCACGAGCCGCCGAAATCGATCGGCATCCGGTTCTCGAAGATCGTCTGCACACATTGTCGCTGGCCGCTCGCGACGCCTCGGCCCGCGAACTTTCTCGCAGCACGCTTGGCGAATTGAAGAAGCTCTTGTTGGAGCAAGACGAAACGGCGATCAAGGCCCGGATGACCGGTTGGTCGAGCGATGTGATCGCCTGTCTGGTCAAGCTGATGACCAACGAGGAGCTCTGCGCCGTCGGCGCAAAGGTATTCAATACCTTGCCCGGCAGCCAAATCGGAGCACGCGGTTATTTAGGGGCCCGCATTCAGCCGAACTCGCCGACCGACAATGTCGACGACATTCGCTGGCAGGTGCTCGACGGCTGGTCGTACGCCGTCGGCGACGTGCTGTTGGGCACGAATCCGGTGTCGAGCGAGCCGAAGTCCGTCGCCGCCGTGGAACGGACGTTGAAGGATCTGCTGGTGACGTTCGGCATCGACGACGCGATGCCGCATTGCGTTCTATCGCATATCGACGTGCAGGCCGCGGTCGAGCGCGCCGAGCCGGGCAGCACCGAGCTGTGGTTTCAAAGCCTCGCCGGCAGCGACAAGGCCAACGCAGTGTTCGACGTCGGCATCGAGAAGATGGTCGCCTACGCTCGCGAGCGGACGAGTCGCTTCGGCTTCTATTTCGAGACGGGCCAAGGCGCCGACTTCACCAACGGCCAAGGGCACGGCTACGACATGCTGCTGCACGAGTCGCGCAAGTACGGCTTCATCCGCGCGCTCACGGCGGAAACCGCCGCGGCGCGCCGGCGGGCAGGCCTCGCGCCCGCTCCCTGGATTCACGTGAACGACGTCGCCGGCTTCATCGGGCCGGAAGTGTTTCGCTCGCGCGAGCAACTGGTCCGTTGCTGCCTCGAAGACATCGTGATGGGAAAGCTGCACGGGCTGACGATCGGCCTCGACGTTTGCTCGACCTTGCATATGGACGTCTCGCTCGACGACCTAGATTGGTGCCTCGAGCGACTCATGCCCGCGCATCCGGCGTACTTGATGGCGTTGCCCACGAAGATCGATCCGATGCTCGGCTACCTGACGACCGGCTTTCAAGATCATGTACGGCTGCGAGAAAAGTTCGGCCGGAAGGTGAACGACCGGATGCAACGATTTTTCCAGCAGTTGGGGGTAGTCGATGCCGCAGGTCGCCCGACCGAACACTTCGGCGACCCGGCCTGGGTCTATTTGCAGTATCGTCGCCGCAAACAGGACGAGCGCGACGACGCGACGATTCTTGCCGAGGCCCGAGAGCAGATCGCGGGCGTCCGCAGTCGCGGCCTATTTCTCGCCGCGGGGCACGCGGAAAAGCCGTGGCAACTCGAGCCGACTCTGGAGAAGGAAACTCGTCGCATTTACGCCGACGCCAAGCAGAGTATCTGGACCGAGCTTTCGCCGGAGTTCATTGCCCAAGTTCCCGACCGTTTGCCGCTCGCCACGCGTTCGGTCGATCGCACTCAATACATTTTGCATCCGGAAACCGGCGAACGGCTCGACGCGCCCTCGCAAGCTCGGCTGCTCCGGCTACGAGAGGAGTACGCCGGCCGATACGACGTTCAGATCGTAGTGTCCGACGGCCTCAACGCCTTAGCGATCATGGACGACGGCCACCTCGCGCCCTATCTCGAGCAATTGCACGCCGAACTCGCCGGCAAAGGCCTCCGCGTGGCGCCGCAGCATCTCGTGCTCACTTCCGGGCGGGTGCGGGCCGGATATCGCATCGGCGAAACGCTCTTCGCCGGGCTCTCGGGCCCGCGGGTCATTGTGCATGTCATCGGCGAGCGGCCCGGGAGCGGCCATCACACGTTCTCGGTTTACATCACTGCGCCGCTCGGCGAACTTTGGGGCAAGGCCGGGAGCATCGATCACAACATCACTAAGGTCGTCTCCGGCGTCGCCGTCACGGCCTTGCAACCCCGCACCGCCGCTCAAGACACCGCACGGCTGCTGCGCACGATGATGTAACGACCCCTCGTGGAAACGAGTCACGCTATGAAACACCTGCTCGTGCTGATCGTGTTCGTCGCCGGTTCCAGTGTCGTCGGTGCCGGCGAGCTCACCGTCGAAGGCACGAAGTTCCGGCTCGACGGCAAACCGTTTCCGTATTGCGGCGTCAGCTTCTTCAACGCACTGTACAATCCCACCTTCAACGCGTCTTCCGCCGAACGCAGCGTGTGGCTGAAGAAGTTCCAAAGCTACGGCGTCAACGTGCTCCGCGTCTGGTGCCAATGGGACAATTCGCGCGCGTTCGTCGACGCCTCGCCGGAAAGCACGATGTACGAGCCGGGGGGCGGGATTCGCAGTCGGCCGTTGGCGACGTTGAAGGATTTGCTCACCGACGCCGACCGACTCGGCATGTGCGTGGAGCTGGTGTTCTTTTGCCAAGAAAGTCGGCGCGAGAATATCCGTCTAGGGGAACCCGCGGATGAGAAAGCGGTGATCGCGCTCACCAACGAGCTGAAGCCGTTCCGCAACGTCACCTTCCAAATTTGGAATGAATACAGCGACGCCCGCGTCCTGCCGTTGGTCCGGCTCATCAAGTCGCTAGATCCCAAGCGATTGGTCACCAATTCCCCCGGCTATGCCGGAGTGCTCGGCAGCGACGAAGAGAACCGCGTCCTGGATTATCTCACGCCGCATACCATCAGGCAGGGAAAAGCCCGGCATTGGGAGGCGGCTCCCGCCGAGTTGGAAAGCCTGCTGAAGAAGTTTCAAAAGCCGGTCGTTGATGACGAGCCCGCCCGCAACGGCACGAGCAACTTCGGCGGCCCCAAAGGGGAAACGTCGCCGCTTGACCACATCGTGCAAATCATCCATGTCTGGCGGATCGGTGCTTATCCGACCTATCATCACGATATGTTCCAAACCGGCTACGGCTCGCCGGCCTGCCCGCCCAACGGAATTCCCGACCCCGAGTTCAGCCCCTACCATCGCCAAGTGTTCGAGTTGCTCAAGCGCGGCGAACAATACCGCCGCCCGGAGAAATAATTCATGATCGGTCGCATTCGTCCGTGGATCGTCGTCGCGTTGTTTCTCTCAATGTGCACCGTGCCGTATGCCGGTGCGGCCGAGCCCGCTCGCCGCGAGTGGCAGATCGACGGCGTCGCACGTGAGGCGCTGGTGTACGTACCGGAAACGGCCAAGGAAAAACCGGCGCCGTTGATTTTCCTATTCCACGGTCACGGCGGCACGATGCAGGCGATGGTCCGCCGCTATGGCCTGCACACGCTCTGGCCCGAGGCGATCATCGTCGCTCCGCAAGGCTTGAACACGCCCGGCCGGCTCACCGACCCGGAAGGGAAGAAGCCGGGCTGGCAACACACGGCCGGCGATCACGGAGATCGCGATCTCAAGTTGTTCGACGCGATGCTCTCCGACATGAAGAAGGACTACAAGGTCGACGAGAAGCGAATCTACTCAACCGGGCATTCCAACGGCGGCGGCTTCACCTACCTACTCTGGGCCGAGCGCGGCGACGTGTTTGCCGCCGTCGCGCCGACGGCATCGGCGTTCGCTCGCCAAGGGGTCGACAAGCTCAAGCCCAAGCCGGCCTTTCATCTCGCGGGCGAGAACGACACGCTCGTCAAATACGAGTGGCAAGTCGCCATGATGAAGGCCCTGCGCGAACTCAATCAATGCGGCGAAGGGGAGCCTTGGGGCGAGTTCTGCACCAAGTATCCTTCGAAGATCGGCGCTCCGGTCGTCACATACATCCATCCCGGTGGTCACGGCTTCCCTCAAGGCGCGGAAGCCGTGATCGTGAAGTTCTTCAAGGAACAAGCGAAGCCGTAGCCGGTCCGCTCGGATCGGTCCTGTTGCGCTTCTCGCTGTCCGACTACGTCACTTCTCCGGAGCGGGCGCCGGCCTCGGCTCGGAAGGTCCACGAATGGGCGGGAGGACCAGCGGGTTCTGCTTTAGTTGCTCTTCATGGCGTCGCTTCATGGCCGGACCGATCACGGTTTGAATCACAACGACCAGCACCACCGCCGCCAACGCGAGCAATCCCGCGATACCCAGGGCCCTGGAGGTCTTGTCCCGACAATCGCCACACGTCACCCTGGCGAGCGAATCGCCTCCGAAGATGTGCCGGGCGCAGCAAAACTTGCCGCAAATGGTACAGGCGCGCGTCGCGACGTCATCGCAGGCATGACAAGTATTCATGCCCGCATTATAGCCGAACCGGCGGCCCATGCGTCGTTGCGCGCCGGTTGGAATTGGTCGGTCCGGCCTACTGCTTGGCGTTGACGGCGGGCTTCGGCCACATTCGCTCCAAGGCCGACAGCGTCTGTTCCACCAGAACTCGGCCTCCTTCCGGGCCGACCGTGTTGCTCTGCGGCACGGCGCCGTAAGCCCCTCCTTGCACTCCGCGTTCCGTGGGCAAATAGGTCCCTGGGCCGGCGAGTTGAATCACAAAGGTTTGCAACGCCGGGCTGCGCGCCTTCATTTGAATGCCGTAGTCGTCGTATAGTTCGAATTGGTTCGTGGCGACGGCAATATCACCGACCCGAAGTACATGCACTTCCGTCGCGTACACGTCCGTCGGCTTTTGCTTCTCAAACCGATCGACGACGTCCTGCTGCCATTGCCGGATGCGGAGCGTTCCGGTCTGTTTTTCCAACTCCGCCACCTTCGTCTTGGCGGCCAATGCTTCTTCCTGTGTGACCTGCCGTACCGGCAAATCAAGGTCGAGCACGGCGTGCGCGAGCTTTGCGTCAGCATGCTTTTCCTGAACGGCGCCGGCGTAGGCTTCGTCCCAAGCGGCGACCACACGCTGCGCGATTTCTTGCAGTCGGTCGAGCTTACGCAGCGCTCGCATCCGCTCTTCCGCCGCTTTACGAATCATGAGGTGCGGCGATTGATCCCCCGCCGCGCCGGTCCAGCCGAGCACGGCCAAGTCGGCGCCGTGCCGCTTGCGGAGCGTCTCGCGAATCGGGTGCCAGAAATCGGCGTCGACCGTGCTCTTGCCTTCCACTTCCTGCGCCGGGCAGGCGACATTGATCGCCGTGGCGATAAGTTTGCCGGCCTTGTCCCAGCAGCAGAGCACTTCGACGCCGTGATCCTCGTAGCCTTCGAAACGCGCGAAGGTCGGCACGGCGGTCGCACCGTACATCTTGGCGGTGCCGTCATGGGAAACGGCCAAGCGGTTCTGCCCGACGACGGCATGCCCCAGACCCCAGCCGACGCTCCCCGGCTTCCGTGAATTCCAGGCCTGCTCGATCGCCCCGGCGACGCGCTCGACGAAGAACGCCTTGTAAGCATCAGGCCGCATCACGCCCGACTCAGGCAAATCGTACCGTCCTTCGATCATCTCCGGCGCGGTATGCGTATGTGTTGCGCTCAACACGAGTTTTCGTGAATCAAAATCCGTGAGCCGATCCTTGAGCTTCGCGCGAACCTCGTCCAATAAACCTTCGCGAATCGCCACGAGGTCGCAAGCCACGAAAACTGCCTGATCGAGCGACTGTTTATCCGCCCGCGATTCCAAGGCGAGCACGTTCGCCGAGAGCGGGCTATCGACGCGCGTGGAAATCCGTGTGCGCATCTGCCCGGAAAGCGCCACCGGCTCATCCGGCGTAATGCTCACGACGGCAGTGCCGACGTAGAGCTGCGATGGTGCAGACGACGGCGACTGGGCAAGGGCCGACGATACCGAACTGAGCAGGACGAACGGCAAGACAACCGGTACGGCGATTCGCACAAAGGGATGCACGGCGAGAATTCTCCTGGAACCGATCCGCACGGCTATTGGCGACCGGGCATAGTGACGAGATGAACCGAGAACGCCTTGATCAGCGATCGAGGGCCGCCGTCACGGCGCTGCGAAGCCGTCAGAAATTCTTCCAGCGGCGACTGTGTGTTGCGCGGCGTTGTGGATATGCCGGTCGATTCTTCCGACGTTTCGATCCGCTTGAGCTTGCCGTTGTAGACGTAGAAATTCTCGGTGTACGACCCCAGCGGCGGAGTACCGTCGATGCGGGTCGCCAGCAGCGTGGCCGGCCCCGAATATTTCATGCTTGCCGGCGTCGGAAAGACGTACAGACTCAAGCCCGGCCGCTCGATGGAACTTTCCGCGACGATCCACCAATAGCGTTCGGCCGTGGCTTCGGCCGCCGACCATTCGCGCAATTCTCCCCAAGCGGCTTCGTCCAATTGCTTTCCCGCCAGCTTCGCTTGCCAAAGGGCGTCGAACGACGCCGGCTTGGTCTGCTCATCGGGAGCCTGCCAATCGACCAGCGCCAACAACCGAGGCCGGAGGCGCATGGAGAACTCGTCGTCGATCCCGGCGTCGACGCAAAGCATCAGTTTTTGCTCCCACGTCAGTTCGTCGATTTGCTTCCGCCACGCCGCGGCGTCGCCGGCTTGCAAACGGTTTGCCGTCGCTTTGGCAAGCTCTTGCGGAAACGTCTCACATGGCGTCGGGCTGGGTTGCGCTAAGACGTGCTGCGCTGCGGCGACGATCAACGCCTTCCGATTGCCGGTCGGCGACGAAATCATGAGGAGCCGCCAATCGTCGCGGCCTGCACCCGGCGCCTTGGGTTGATACAGATCTTCCCCCCAAAGACGCCACACGACGCGCGCGGCTGCGTCTGCAGGTATCGCCAAACCGGTGACGCCGAACCGGCCCGCCATACTCGGCGCGACTCGCGAATCGGCCATGAGTTCGCGAAGTTGAGCGACGCTGCTTCCCCACTCCGGGGCATCAACGGCGCCCAGCGGCCGCTTCTTCGCCGACTCTGAATTGGCGATCAGCTTTTGCAAGATCGCCGCCGCGACGTCCGCCAATTCCAATAACGTGAGCCGCTGCTCTGTACGCGGCTCGCGCTGCGCCGCCGCGATCAAGCTGCGCAAATTCGCCGCCATGACGGGAACATGAAACGACGTCGGTTCGACCTGCAGTGAGCGATTGCTCGACGGTTGATGGATGGAATGAACCAACAATCCCGATAACTCGTCGGCCGAGCTTTTGCCGGCCGACCAAGCTTCGATCGTCGCCTCGAACGACGGATGCTTCGTCAGCATACGCCATGTTTGTAAGACGTACCGCTCTTCGGTACGGATCATGGCCCGGGCGAAGTGTTGCTCCACTCGATCACGAAATTGCTCGGCATGGCCGAGCCGATGTCGAAAATAGGCGGAGAGCAGCGCCATGAGTTCTCTGTCGGCGTCGGTCAGTTCGCCGTTGATCCGCGCTGCCCGCCTAAGAAAGTCTTCCTCCAACAGCGGATAGGCCGGCGCATACCGAGCCTCGATCGCCGACAGCAGCAACATCGTGCGCTGCGGCAGTTCGCCGCGCTCGAACCAAAGACGAAGTCGTTCGTCGGCGGTGCGGCCGTGCACTTCGCGCTGCCAGTCGAGCATCGCCTTCTTGGCGGCGTCGCGGCGCAACTGCGGCTCACCGGGCAAATTCTTCAATTGGCCGGCGGGAACCAAGGCGTTCGTGACGCGCAACGCGATCGCGCCCACCGGCAACTTACGAAGTTGGTCGGGCTCCGACACGTCGAATTGGTCGTTCTCGATGACTCCGGTGCGCCGATGGTCTTCGAGGCAAGCCACCCAGGCCTCGATGCCGTCGGCTCCTTGGCGCAAGGCGTCGCGAACAGCCGTTGGAAGCTCCTCCACCCGTCCAGCCGGCCAATTCCGCGTGAGATCGCGCTCGGAAATTCCCAACTCCGCGGCGAGCGCCAGAGAGACGTAACAATCGGACCATGTACGCTCGTTGCACTTCACCTGGGTGAGAGCATCGGCCAGCGGATTGGGCTTCTCGTCCGCGGCGTGTAACCATGCAAGCGGCAAACCGGCTGCGGCGATACCCAGCGCACCTGCGACGATCAATAAGAAATGCTTCACGTTCTACCCGCCTCCGACATAGTTCACCGCGTTGGATTGCCGCCTTGCAATTAGGGTAGGCATGCTCGACTTGAAAAGCTTCGTAAACGACCAAATTGCCGCATCTTTCGGCCCGGGCAGCACGGCGAAAGGGGAGTCCATTCCCGGCGAAATTTCTGCCTGAAATTGTTAAGAATTATCTGACCAATTGGCACACAACTTACGTCATTTTATGGTGTGTGAAGGCGTGAGATGAAACGAAATAAGTCATTGCATAAACACGACTTAAAGCACACCGTTTCGTTTCACGGTCAAAATGGGGTCGTCGTAAGTCCCAATGGCAATCTGGAGAAACTACTTTCGGCCCAGCATTCGGTCGAGCGAATCGCCCGTCTGGTAGACCAGGGCTTCGGGCCAATGGGCGTAAGGGTGGAAGTATTCGAAGGTCAGGTAGCCGTCGTAGCCCGTCGTCGTGAAGGCTTCGAGCACGGCGGGCCAGTTCGTGGTGCCGTCCAACAGCGGCCGGAACGATTCCAGCGAGTGATCGGTTCCCTTCTTGGTGAATTCCTTGAGATGCACGTTCTTGATCCGCGAGCCGAGTTGCGTGATCCAGTGTTCGGGAAACTGAAACAGCATGATGTTGCCGGTATCGAAATGGACCTTCACATGCCTGCTGCCGAACGAGTCGACGAATTGGATCATCTCGCCCGGCGTCATCAGGTAGCCGTTGAAGAAGATGTTTTCGATGTTGAGCGAGACGCCCAACTTCTCGGCCCGCGGCAATAATTGAGCGATGGCTTCGCGCGCCCGACGATCGCAAACGTCGTTGGGCACCGGCTCGTAATCGTCGCGCCAGGGAAGGTGAACGGCGCCCGGCACCACGAGCAGATTCTCCGTACCCAGCTCGTGGGCACATTCGGCCATCAGGCCGGCGAGTTCCAGGGCGCGAGCCCGCTTGGCTTCGTCGTTGCTGGTAAGCGGATACGGCCAAAACAAAAACGAGCAGAGGCCGCTGACGGCGATACCGATTTCGTCGCAGAGTTTGCGGATCTTTGCGTAGTGCTCGGCGCCGTGCTTTGGCGAGAGATCGTTGTCGAGGTCGTAATTGAGTTCAATCCCGTCAAACCCGGCGTCTTTCGCCAAGCGAAGGCATTGTTCGAGAGTGAGCTTCTGCGGATAGGGGAAGGCCCAGAGGTTGATCGATTTTTTGAAGGGGTAACGTTTGGCGGGCGTGGTTTGCACTGGCGCAGCCGCCTCGGTGGGAGCGACGCCGCGTGCCGCCGCCGACATGCCGAAGGCCGCGGCTCCCAAAGCTCCGGCAAAAAGCGAACGCCGGGTGACGGAAAAATCGGCGGGGTGAGGCTGTTCGGCCATGACGGCGGGCTCCGTAGGAAGAGGATCGTCGGAGTCCTGAATATCGTCGGCTGTACCGGCCGCGTCCAGTGTTGGAAGCCCTAGAAAAGTGCCGCACGGCGGGCTTCGACGATTTCGTCGGTGATCGACTGCGAGGAGTGATCAACCCGGCAGGTCTAAGTGCGGGTCGAGCCCCAACGGTCGCGCGGAGAGATTGCGCTGCTTTTCGTACGCCAAGAGTTGTTTGCGACGACGGAACTTGCGACGCTCGACGGCCCTCTGCGCACGACGAAAAAGGCGTTCGTAGCGCGCCAGGCTTCGCTGTGCTGCGGCACCGACTCGGCTTAGTTTTTTGGCGCGGCGCGGGCCCAAACCTTCTGAGAGCAGATCGTCTTCCAACGAAAGGAAGTAGCGGTAGGAGCCGGGGTCGCCTTGACGTCCTGAGCGGCCGACGAGTTGACGATCGATGCGAGCCGCCTCATGCATTTCTGTAATGATGACGTGGAGCCCGCCGAGATCGACGACTCCTTCGCCGAGCCGAATATCGGTACCGCGGCCGGCCATGTTTGTCGCCACGGTCACGCGACCATGCTCGCCGGCAAGGGCGACGATATCGGCCTCGCGTTGCTCGTGATGGGCATTGAGCACGTCGTGCTCGATTCTCGCCGCGCGGAGCAATTGCGAAAGCTGTTCCGATTTGTCGATGCTGCGCGTGCCGACGAGCACCGGACGTCCCACGGCGTGGAGTTCCTGCACCTCCGCGACCACGGCCTGCCACTTAGCGGCGGCGATGCCGAAGATTTGCGTGGGAAGCCGTTTGCGAATCGGCGGGCGATTGGTCGGAATTTGGCGAGTGCGGAGTTTGTAAATCCGCCGCAGCTCGCGAGCGGACCCTTGGGCCGTGCCGCTCATGCCGGCCAAGTGGCGATAGCGAAGAAAGAACTCTTGAACCGTGATGCGAGCTGCCTGGCCGCCGTCGTCGGTCACTGCGAGGCCTTCCTTGGCTTCAACGGCCTGATGCAGCCCCGCGCGCCACTTGCGCCCTTCGGCGATTCGGCCCGTGAATTCGTCGACGATCGCCACGGCCGACTCGGTCTTGCCTTCCGGTTCGCGGACGACGTAGTTACGGTCGCGCTCGTAGAGCCGCTCGACGAGAATCGCCCGCTCCATATCTTCGTAGAGCGTTACGAGACCGACGGCGTTCATTTCCGCGGGATGTGAAAGCGACCGCAATAGCGCGCGGCCGGCAAACGTCAGCTCCACGCGATGTTCGGCTCGCTGGAGGGTGTAGTGTTCGTCTTCTTGAAATTGGCGGGCCTCCGTTGCGGCAAATTGATAGCGAGCGGCGACATCGCGTTTTACTTCGCCCGCCGCGCCGGCAATGATGAGCGGCGTGCCTGCGTCGTCGATGAGAACACTATCGGCTTCGTCGACGAGCATAAAGAAAGCGGTGCGCTGCAGCGGCTTTTCGCCGCGGCGCTTATCGGGTTCGCCCATGAGCCGGCCGATCAGATCAGTCCCTTCGTCGTCGCGGCTGCGCAGCAAGAGTCGATCACGGAGGTAGTCGAAGCCGAACTCTTTGGCGGTGCCGTAAGTAATGTCGGCGGCGTAAGCGCGGCGTCGCTCCGGTGGTTCCGTCGAACTTTCGATGACGCCGGTCGACAGCCCGAGCGCGGCAAACACCGGCCGCATCTGTTCAGCGTCGCGTCGAGCCAAGTAGTCGTTGACCGTCGCCAAGTGGGCTCCGCGACCATAGAGCGCGTACAAATACAGCGGCAGAGTCGCAGTGAGCGTCTTCCCTTCGCCTGTTTGCATTTCGGCAAGACCGCGGGAGACTAACGTCAGGCCGCCCAAAAGTTGGACGTCGAAATGTCGCAAGCCGATCGTGCGCCGGGCGGCTTCTCGCACCAACGCGAACGAATCCACGACGAGCTTGCGCGGCGACTCCCCGGAGCGCGCTCGATAGCGCAAGGCCAGACTCGCGCGGCGCAATTCCGCTTCCGAATGCGACTGCAGCGCAGGCTCGGCGGCGGCGATACGCGCCACGATACGCCGCTGCCGCCACGTGCGCAACCGATGGATGGTGGAGAGCATAGCGCTAGAGTTGGAAATGGAAGGTGCGACTCAACCAGCGCGCGACACGCGAGCCAAGCGACGCCGACGGAACGTGAATCCGCGCCGTTCCCCGCAAGCCGATTCGCAGCAAAGCGTGCGGATCATACAGAACGATGCGGGCCTGATAGGTGGGTGCGATCGGCCGCTCGATTCCCGCTTCATCGGTTTCGGTCGCCAATTCGCCGCCGGACTTGTTGGAAAGGCGTCGCGGGCTTTCCGACATCTCGCGCCGCGAGATTTCGTCGATGCGCCCGGCGACGGTGATTTCCGGCAATTCGTCGAAGCGAATCTCGACCGATTGCCCCTCTTCCAAGAGTCCAATGTCCGTTTGATCGACCACGACCAGCGCTTGCCACTCGTGTTCGTCACCGACTTGGCAAAACAGCGTGCCGGCCTCGAGCTTGGCGCCACGATTCGTCGGATGCGAAGGCAGGCCCGACCAAGTGGGAAGTTCGCCCAGCGCCGTTTCCTTGGGTTTGGGGGCTTCAGGCGGCGGCAGGACGATACCCCCGCGCGGAGATTTGATCGTCAAGCGATCCAACTCGGCCCGCTTCTCCGTGAGCAATTCGGCCACGGCCGCAAGTGATTTCTCGAGTTCCGGAATGCGCAGCGCCGCACCGGCGTCGTGGAACCGTTGTTGTCGGAGCGACGCGAGTTGGGCCAGGTATTGCGATTGTCTGCCGGCGAGTTCGGCGATTTGCAGTTCCAGATCAAGATTCTCCAGCCGAGCGACGACGGTGCCGGGAGCAACACGAGTTCCTGGTGCAAATTCGACGTCGATCACTTTGCCGGGCACTTCGACATAGAGCCTCGCGACGTTGCGCGGCTCAATTTCCAGCGTTCCCCAAACTCGCTGCGGCAGCGGCACGAGCACAAAGGCAAGCACGAGCGCAACACAACAAACGGCCGACGGAATGACGTGCCCGCGCCGCATTCGATCTCGCTGGCCTGCGGATGAGAAGAACTTGTAGGCCCGCCACAGCGGCATCGCGGTAAAGCCGACCACCGACATCAATCCGAAAACGCGGGCCACGATTTCCAAGTTGTACGGCTTCAGCCATTCCATCAGAAACAAATAGATGGAATAGGTAATGAGAACTCGGTAAATGCACGAGGCGACCGCATAGAGCGCAAACCAACCGCGACGATGTTGCGGCGACATCGGATCAGGCTCTTCGACGATTCCCAAGCCGTGTCGGACGGCCGCTTCACGCAGGACCAGAGACGACTTCTCCGCCAAGTTCGGCGTTTCCACAAGATCCGACAAAATGAAGTAGCCGTCGTAACGCATCAACGGGTTGCCGTTGATCAAAAGCGTGCTGACGCCCGAAACGAACATCGCCCCCAAGCAGAGCTGATTCAGCAGCCCCGGCGTACTAAACCACCAGAGGAATACGGCAAGCGAAGCAATGACAAGCTCGACGATGATTCCGGCGGCGCTCACGGCAATGCGTTGCCGCTTGGTAAGTCGCCAAGCATCGCTGACGTTGCAATACAGGCAGGGGGCGAAGACCAAAAACATCAAACCCAGTTCATGGCATTCGCCGCCGAAGTGTCGGCAAGTAAGACCGTGGCCGAATTCGTGCAATACCTTGATGGCGCCGAGCACGCCCATCAAGAGAAGCATGTTGGTCGGCGTGAAGAACTGGTGGAACGTCGGCAGGCGACGATGGAATTCTTCGTATTGAACGACGATCAGACTCAACGCCGCCAACATCAAGCAGGCGGCAAATGCCAACGCCGTCTTTGAGAAGCACCAGCGCACGCAGGGGTATACGAAGTCGAACATCCACGTCGGGTCGAATCCGCGCACGCGAATCGCCAAGGGGCTCAGGAGCTTTTGCATCCACTCGCGACGCACGCTCTTGCGGCGTCGGGCGAGCAATTGCGGCCCCTGTCCGCGAGCTTCCGACTGAACTAATCCTGCCTGATGCATCGACGCAATGAATTGCGACATGTCTTCCGGTCGAAACTTTCGCGGCGCGAACTTTGTCTGCAGAATCGTCTGCATTTCGTCGAGCGTGCGCGTTCCGTCGAGCAATTCGAGGAGAACGTATTCCTCCTCTTGAAGCCGAAAGAATCGAAGCGCCAGCGGGTCCTTTACGACGACGAACTGCCGCATCCCGAAGTTCTCGCGCGAGATCGCCAGATCGGGTCGCAGACGCAGCGCCAGTGGTCGAGAAGTGTCGGACATGAATGCGGTTCAGGGTTCAGGGTTCGACGTTCGGAGCGAGGCCAACTAGCGAACAACTGCTTCGATGGTCATTTCCGCTTCCAAGCCGGGACGAAGAAGCCATTGATCGCCGTCGCGGCGATTTTCCACTTCAGCCCAGATACGATATTCGCCGCCGGGTTGCACCAACGGGCTGACGAATGCCACGCGACCCGCAAAGACCTCGCTTTTACCGTCGGCGGTGACGACGACCGCTTTCACGCCGCGGCCGAGAATCGTATTCGGAGAATGCTCCGTAAATTTCACGAATCCTTCAACGCGAAGCCGCTCGAGACCCACAAGTCGCACCAGCGGCTTGCCGGGCTCGACCCATTCGCCGGCCCGAAAAAACACTTCGACGATTTCACCGGCCAGCGGCGCCAGGATCTTGCGCTGCTGAACGTCGGTCGCCGTCAGGCGAGCCTTAGCGTCAAAGCCGCGAGCTTCGATTCCCTTGAGTGATTGATCGAATTCGGTCAGGCCGATCTTGATTCGGGCTTGTTCCATCGCCAGCCGGAGCTTTTCCAGTTCGACCGCGGAGACGGCGTTGGGCTGCTTGGCATTGGCCGAAAGGGCGATCTTGTACTCCGCTTCCGCCGTGCGATGCGTCGCCACGGCATACTCGACCTCGAGCGGATTGGTCGCCTTGGCCCGAGCGGCGTCGGCTTCGGCTTGAGCGGCTTCGTGCTGCAGAGCGGCTTGCTCTTCGTCGATCGTCGCAATCGGGGCGTTCAGTTGGAGATAATCTCCTTCCCGAACTGAGAAATTCGTGAGCACGCCTGCTTTTTCCGCAGGCACTTCAATGTCGTCGATCAGCGATACAAGGCAGTGCGAAAGCCGCACTTCACCGCGAGGTGAAGCTTTCGGAACGTCGGATGTATTGAACTCCGCGCCCGCGAGCGCGGCGGTCGAAGCGACGACAAGTACCAGCGGCAGCCAACGGTAATTCATGACCGAGTCCTTCAATGTTTCGTGTTGGAGCATAGACTAGTACAGCCGGAACAGTATTTTCGACTTCACAAAATCGACGGCGTCGTGCAACCAGACGTAGCCCAACGCCCGGGTACCGCAATAGATCTTCGCGGTGGCTTCCGCACCCGGTCGCAACGGCGGCAACTCACCCGATTGCAGATCGGAACGGACCAGCACCGTATTTCCTTCTTCGCCGCGCACTTCGGCGGCATAGTGAACTTCTTGAACCGAGGCGTTGCGATCGTGTTCCGGATCGACGGCCAAGCGGTAACTGACATGCAGCGCCGGTCCGGACTCTTGCTGCGCACGCAGCAGATGGCCGATGCCGTCTTCCGGAACCTGCAGTTCCAATTCCCAAGGGCCCGAGGTATCGGCAACGTCCACGAGCACTTGGCCTTGCCGCACGGGACGGTTTTCCAGCAACTGCTCGACGTTCCAGGTGGTGACTTCGCCGGCAATCGGGCTGGTGACCTTGAGTTGCTCCCGTTTGCGGCGTAGCAGCCGAAGTTGCTCGTCGAGCGACGCCAGTTTTTGTTTCAACTCGCTGCGCTGACCTGCCAGCCGATGTCGTTCTTCGACTGCGAGCTTGGTACCGTCTTCAAAGAGCGCCCTTTCGACCGACAACAGTTGTTCGCCGGCGGCGGTGCGTTGACCGACGACGTCGGCCAGCGATACGTCGAGATCGGTATTTCGTAGTTCCACGAGCAGTTGGCCGACTTCGACATGCTGACCATGACGGACATGAATCTTTTGAACGGTGCCGTCGAGCGGGGCAAACGTATGCTGCCGGAGCTTGGGTTGTAGCGTCGCTTTCGCATGTAAGGCAAAAGCGGCCGGGATGAACTTCAACGCCGCCGCCGCGAGCAAAATGGCCGCCAAGGCCGCGAACGTTCTGCTGCGAGTGCCCGGGGCAAACAGTTTTTGCGATTCACCGATCAGTCGCCAAATGGGTAATAACGGAATTGCTTCGTGTTGCAATGCATTGGTCAGGGCCGTCGTCGCGTGGGTCGCTACAAGCTGGGCACGTTCTTCTCGGCCGGCGACTGTCGTAATGTTTTCGATCTGCTCAACGACCAGAGCTCCCAAGGGCCGACGGCGTCGGTGGGGGCGTGCTTCGTCCACCGGCGGCAAGAGCGGCAACACCGCCACGCCCCGGACATGCGCCTCGTCGACGTACGCTCCTAAAGCTGTGCGAATTTGCGGCGGTAGTTCATCGTCGCGGCCGGAAAACCAGACGGCTTCACCCGTCTCTGCAACGGTTTCCGCTAAGCGGCTCAATAATTTCGCCGCCTGCGAGCGGGTCTCAACTACCTCCAAGCCGCTCACCGCGGCAACTCGATACCGCTTGCCGCGGCGCACGAGAACGGTCAGTCGATCGCAACCGATGAGCCGGCGTCCGTCGTTGGCGACGGCGTAGCTTGCGTGGCGGACGGAAAGCTGTGCGTGAATGGCGCGCGTAAATTGTTCGACCTCGTCCACCAACGCTTGCCGCGCCTGTAGACTCCGCTCTCGACAGCGTCGTTCGTAGCCGCCGACAAACGGCGACGCCTCGGCCAGGGCCCGCAGGATCTGCTGCATTCGATCTTGGTTCGGCATTTCGTCGACGACCAATTCCACGACCCCGCGCGTTTCGTCGTCGATTGCCAGGGGAGCCAAGAGCAGAACGCCCGCCGTCGGATTGGCGTCGGCATCGGGCCCAAGTTCACTTGCCGGCGGGACGGCTTTGGGTCGGCCCGAGGAAAATGTTTCCAAGATGAGCTTGGAGTATCGAGACGGCTGCGCATCGCCCGCTTCCGACTCCTGCGTCGACGATGTCGCGAATTTCACTCCGGCGACGACCGACAAGCTGCCGTTCGTAGCCGGACGGCGCAATTGACCGCCGCGCGCTTCGCAAAGCGCTACGACATAACCGAGCCAAGCGCCATAGAACTCATCCGGCGGCGGAGTGGTCTGCGAGAGCCGATTGAGCCCCGCGAGCGCTTCGGCGAGTCGGCGCGAGGGAATCTGTGCAACGCCCATACGAATTCCATGAAGGCGGGTCGTGGTAAATACAAACGACGCGAAAGGCGGCCGGAAAGCCGAATGAAACGACGATCCGGACTCGGTGTTCAGCGCCCAGGGCAACGTTCAGCGGTAATCGAAGGACTACCGCCGAAGACGTTACGCGCTGAGTACCGCCAAACGAAATGAAAAGGCGTGAGCCTAAAGACGGCGCCGACTACTCTTTTCCGGCGCGCTTGAGCACGTCGGTCTCCAGCGGACCGAAAACCTGTTCGTGTCGGGCCACGCTCATGCCGAGCGCTTGCAACAGCCGCTTCGCAGTGAAGTAATTCAAAACGATCCGCTGCGTTACCGCGATCGGCTCTTCGACGCTCCCGATCGGTTGCGCGTTGAGGCCGAAGTCGACCAGCAACTCTTCCGGCGTGCCCGTCACGCGACAAAAGTTCGCATACGTAGCCGTCAGATTCGATTCGTCGACCTTCGGAGGACGCGGCGCCGCCGGACGTGCCGCTTGCGGCTGCGCGGGACGGGCCTGATTACCGTGGGGAGCGGCGGGGATTTCAAATGTGGCTTCTGCGGACATTCTCGTTCCTCGTTGCAAGTGATGTGATGGACGATGCGGAACTCACGGGCACGCTCAGAGGCAAACCCTATGCCGGCCGTCGACGTGTTGACTTTCGTAGACGCAAATCAAGCGGCCGACGCTTTGCAATGGCGGATTCGCACAGGGCGGCACCACCCGAAATATAGGCCGCTTTTCTCCCAATGCGGGGCAAGCGGCGTTGGATCGCGGCACAAATCTCAACGACATACGCAACTCGCGCCTCGACCATTGAGTTGCGAATCCACATCACGGAAGCAACATCATGTTGCCGTTCGTCGACATTGCGCGGCACCGAAATCGATCCAACTGTTGCGTCGCTCGAACCACCACTGTCGCGCACGTCGGTGTTATCAAGACTGCGTGCGGCGACATAGGTAAAAGTAGCTATGCCGCAAATTACTCTTCGACTAAACCGGATGGAGGCCGCAGAAACGGCGCACCACATACGAAATTGCGACGACGTCTTATTATTCCGTTTGTCCGCACTACGAAGGGGCGCTAACCCCCGGCAACTCGCCGGGGGCTAAAGTCGCGCGAACGTCCAATAACCCTCGGCAACGACGCATTTCGCGCAGTGCGCACTTTTCAAAATTTTGAGTCGTGCGCGAAAACTCGAGTGAGAACTCTCCCGTTGCCGAGGTTTTTGAAGCGCGACCCCCGACTTTTCGCGCGGCCCCTTTTTCGCGCACGCTCACTGCGCGAAAACTTCGCCCGTTTCCGCGCCGTTCGGCCGAAACACACGAATTCTTCTCGCGCACCGCGTTGCGCAATTACCGTTCTTACGCGCAGAATCACTTTTCCCCTCGCATAATGCAGGTGTTTCGCGTTTAGTGTTGAGGGACCTAGCTCCCCGCTAAACACTAAACACTCTCTTCTGCCAAATTGCCAAAGAACCAATCGCGTATTTTACCAATCAGCCGGCCAAATCCCGAATTTACCCCTCGCAAAAAGGCGCGTCGCACACGAGGAAAACGCGCCTAAAAACAAACTGAAAAGATTTATTTGGCCGGCCCGACAAGCCGCTCGTCGTAACTCCATATTTCTCGCCGCCGGTCACGGCCGCGGTTCCATAAGACCCACACCGGTGCGCATAAGACCTCGGCTCGAACCGATAAGAACCTGCGATTGGGCGCGTAAGAACCACGCTTGCGCACCTAAGGGACACACATGGATTTTCAGTCCATGGCGATTCCAACTTACTTCACCTTCGCCAGTCGTCGGTCGAGTTGGTTGGCGAAGTTTTGGCGGTCTTTGGCTGTGAAGTTCGCGGGGCCTCCTAGAATTTGCCCTTCGCCGCGGAGGCCGTCGAGCATGTTGCGCACCGCCAGGCGCTCGCCGATGTTGGCGTCGGAGTAGAGTTCGCCGCGCGGGTCGAGGGCTTCCGCCCCTTTGGCGACTACCTGTGCCGCCAGCGGAATATCGGCCGTGATCACTAGATCGCCGGGGGAGGCGAGTTCGACGATCCGGCGATCGGCGATGTTCGCGCCCGAGGGGACCAGGATCGTGTCGATGAACTCCGACTTGGGAATCCACATCGACTGATTCGCTACGAGCGTGACCTTGATCTTCCGCCGCTCGGCGGCACGGAAAAGCAGTTCCTTAATGACGCCCGGACAAGCGTCGGCATCGACCCAGATGTGCATGGGTTGTTTTACCCCCGACCTTTTGTCGCGCGGTTTGGTCGTCAAACGCGCGGAAGCAATTTCGACCAACGCTCAACTAACCTGGACGTGCGCTCTTCGCCGGACGACACTAACAATATCGCCGAGCTTTCGGAGAAATCGATGATCGCCGTCGCCGCGCGAAACCAAGGGCAATGTATCGGTATGAGCCGCATGGCGAAATCCCCGCGCAAGCCCAAACCGCGACAAACTCCGTATGCACGGTTCGGGAAAATCCACGAAGTCTGCCCGGACCTGGTGAACTTTTTTCACTACGTGGAAAACCTCAAGCCGGGCCTGCGCGAAGGGATCCATATCAGCGATCTCCGCGCCGGCCTGATCGTGCTGGCCGGGAACTGCCGCACGCTGATCGAGAAGCTCGGCAGCAATTTCAAGATTTCGTCGGAGTGGACGGAGTCGAACGTCGCCGGACATTGGGACCAAGTTGCGGCGCATCTGGCCGAGGCCGAGCATACGCCTTGGCACCATGCGCAGCCGGGGCAAGTTCGCCCCGGCACGACGCAAACCAGCGAATTGCTGGAACTGGCGGAGTATGTGTTTGAAGTCGGAATCGCCAAGGGGGACGAAATCACGCTCGTGGAAACGGCCGAGCGGATCAACGCCATGATCGGCACGATCAACGTCTGCGGGGTCGTGCCAAACGAAACGCTCGCCGACTTGGACGAGCGACAAGAAGCGCCGGAATTCAAGTTTGAGCAGGGATAATTGCCGCCCCTGCCGCGTCACTTCTTGCCGTTCTCTCGAAACGCCGCGGCGAACACGACGGCGAGCACGGCCGCAAGCGCCGCCGGGATCAGCCAGATGGCTTGCCAATCGTGTACTTTGTCTTGCGTGTAGTGCTCGGCGACTACGCCCGCGAGCCAACTGCCGATGAGCATACCGGCACCGAGCGTGACAACGGCGTGCAATCCTTGCGCGGCCGCACGGATTTCCGGGCTCGCATGTTTGTCGACATACATCCGCCCCATCACGAAGATGAAGTCGTAACACATGCCGTGAACGAGGATGCCGGTGAAGAGTATCCACTGCGCGCCGGGGTATTGCGGAAAGATCGCAAACAAGCCGTAGCGCACGGCCCAGGCCGCCATGCCGAGCAAGAGAATCCCTTTGGTCCCCAACCGCGGCAGGAGTATCGGCAGGAGCAACAAGAAGACGACGTCGGAAATTTGGCCCAGCGTCATCTTGGCGGCGGCATCCGTGATGCCGTGCTCCTGCATAAAGGTGCTCATCCAGGCGAAGTAGAAGCTCGCCGGAATGCAGATCAAAAACGAGCAGAGCATGAATGCCGCAAAGGAGGGTTCGCGGAGAAGCTTCAGCGCGTCGAAACCTAAGACCTTGCCCAGAGAGGGAATCGAACCGGCGCCCCTCGGCGGCGTATGAGGGAGCGTCAGCGAATAGAGGCCCATCACCAACGCCGCGCCCGACGCCAGCTGGAAGCTACCGGCATTGTTTTCCAATTGGAATCGGCTGACGACCAGCCCGGCGGCGATCCAGCCGACGCTGGCCATGCTCATCACGCGCGGGAAATCCTTGGCGGGATCGGCAGAGTGATGCAGCGTGAGTGCGTTCGTGAGTCCATGGCCGGCCATGTAGGTGACCGTGTAGAGCAGCAATACGGGATAAAAGCTGCGGAACTCCGTGAGCGTCGACACCCAAAAGAGCAAAGCCGCGCCTACCAGATGGAGCAGCGCCAAGACGCGCTCGGTAGCAAAGTAGCGATCGGCGACGACGCCGACGAGAAAGGGAGAGACCAGCGCCCCGATCGCAGTCGTGCCGTAGGCCAGCCCGACTTGGCCGCCGGTGAAGCCAAGCCGCGCGTTGAGATAGGTGCTCATCGTGGCGTACCAGGCGCTCCACACAAAGTAGTGCAGGAACACCATGAGCCAGAGACGGACCAGCAGAAGCGGCTTCATGCGGGAATCACAGGCGGGTGCGAATCGGAGACGTAGCCGAAACTATTTCTCTTTGCCGACGGGTGCGTCGAGGTGCTTAAATGCGATGCTGGTCGCCACCGGTCCTTGGGGCCCTTGCACGCCCTGCACGTCCGCTGTGGCGTTGTCGCCGACCAGTTGCGGCTGGTTCGGTACGGTTACGGAAACACGCTGATCTTCGGCGTCGGAAAGTTCGAGGGTGAAGACCGCCCCTTCGAGATCACGGCGCGGGTTGCGAATCTCTTGCGACGCCGTAGCCTGCTTGCCGCCGAGCTGATTCGAGACGCTCTTATCGACAGACTTTCCGCGCACGATGTAGGAAGTCCCGCGCACGGTCGCGATGCGCAACGGCGACACCGACTGCAGGGTGCCCGTGTATTTCACTTCCCAAAGGCCGCCGTCTTGAGGAACGGTCACTCCATTCCCTCCGCCTGCTCCGGCGGCCAGAAGCGACAAGTGCCATTGGGTGATCTTCAGCGTCGCCGGATCAAGCAGCCCGCCCAGTGCCACTCGGGAATTCGGGGGTAGTTCCGTGACGAGAACTTTCATCTCGACCGTGATCGCTGTCTGCGGGCTGAGCGCGATCGTCCGATTTCCTTGCTTCGACTCGATGACGATCACGCCGTTGCCGAAGCTCGACACCTTACCCGAGGCAAGCGGCTCCGCGCGCAGGCCCGACTTCGGTTTTGCCTGGCCCCATCCGACGGCGCCGGAAACCGCGAACGCTACAAGGATCAAGCCGACGCGAGAAATGACCATGACAAACCCTTTCCGACGGCAAGCGATTCATGTTTCGGCGTGCCCGAGACGTGGACAGCATAACACATGCAACCGGCGCGAATTGAATAGTTCCATACAATTTGGCGGTCGGCACAAATCGGCTTGCACGCTGCCGCAAAGAGGACGATCATAAGCGCCACGATCTGAGTTGCTCGGTCGTGTCACAGCCTGCGATCCGCAGAGGCTGCTCATGTTTTCGATCCTCGGCTCGCCCCAACGTTTGTGCGACCGGACATCGCGACGGGAGTTTCTTCGCGTCGGCTCCGTCGCCTCGCTCGGGCTCACGTTGCCGATGCTCTTACAGGCCCGCACAGCACATGGCGCCGCCGGCGCAGCGGCGAGCACGAGCTTCGGTCGGGCCAAACACTGCATCCTGCTATTTCTCACCGGCGGGCCGCCGCAGCTCGATACATTCGATTTGAAGCCCGATGCGCCGGTCGAGATTCGGGGCGAGTTCAAGCCGATCGATACCGCCACGCCGGGCGTCGCGATTTCGGAATTGTTTCCGCAGTTGGCGCGAGCGGCGGATAAGTTTTGCATCGTTCGCTCCGTGACGCACAACGACGCCGTGCATACGTCGGCGGGCTATGCGATGCTCACCGGTGTCCCGCACCCGGGCGCGAATGCGCCGGGCGGGGCGGCTTCGATCGTGCCGAGCGCGACCGATCACCCGCATCTGGGTTCGCTCTTGGCTCGCTTTCGGCCGGCGGCCGGCGGGATGCCGACCTCCGTGGCTCTGCCCGAGGTGATCAAGGATGCCGGCGTCAACGAGTTTCCCGGCCAAGGGGCGGGCCTGCTCGGCAAACGCTTCGAGCCGTTTCGCGTGGAGAGCGACGACAAGCGGCAGGCGTTTCGCGTTCCCGACGTCGTCCTACCGGCCGACATCACGGCGGCGCGATTGGACGATCGCCGTGAGTTGCGCGACCGGCTTGCGGAGCTTTGTCGGCTCGTCGAACGGCAAAAGGTGTTGAGCGAGGTCGACGGCTTTTACGAGCAGGCGTTCGGGATCTTATCGTCGCCGGCGACGCAACAAGCGTTCGACTTGGGGCAAGAGCCCGAGCGGCTGCGAGCGCGCTACGGAAATCATCTCTTCGGTCGCGGCTGCCTGCTCGCGCGACGGTTGGTGGAGACCGGCGTCTCCATGGCGACGGTCTACTGGCACTACGAAGGCCCGGACGATTCGCCGGTGTGGGACACGCACAACAACAACTTCGCTCACATGCGCGAGCGGCTCGCTCCGCCGACGGACCAAGCCGTCGCCGCGCTCCTGGACGATTTGCAAACGCGCGGCTTGCTCGACGAGACGCTCGTGATCGTCATGGGGGAATTCGGCCGGACGCCGAAGATCAGCCGCGAAGCAGGTCGAGGGCACTGGCCGTTCGCGCAATCGATCTTGCTGGCCGGCGCGGGAATTCCCGGCGGCACTGTCTATGGAAAGACCGATCGCCACGCCGCCTACCCGGCCGAGAAACCGGTGACGCCGGCGGACTTGGCGGCGACCATTCTGCACCTCACCGGGGTCGACCCGACGATGCAGATGCACGACGCACTCGGCCGGCCGCACCCCGTGAATCGCGGCGGCATCCTGCGCGATCTTGTCGGCTAACCCGGCGAAGAATCGGCGTCGGACGCGGAAGACGTTCGTTTTTGCAAAACGTTGCCGCACCACCAACCGATCGGACCGCCGACCACCGTTGCGGCAATGAGCCAGTGTTCGTATTCGTCCAGAAATGCCCCCATCGTCAGAATCAGGGCGAACCATGTCGCGGCGCCCGTCAACAGCAAGCCGATCGCCGTCGACCATGCGTGCTGAACGAAGCGATCGGGAGAGCGTCCGGCCAGTCGATAGACCAAGCGCAGCGCGATTCCGCATCCCGCGACGAGCCCGCACAGCAGCGTCGTTTGTAGGAAGAGTTCGATCTCGACGGCGGGCCCGTCAATCGATCCCCCGGGCCAACGTACGGACGTTCTAACGCCTGAATACGCTTTAGGCGGCGCCCAAATCGGCGCTTGATTCGTCGCTTCGAGGACCCCCGCGAGTCCAAAACTCCCCCACTTGCGCCAGTGCCCCTCCTGCCCCAGCGAAGCGTCTTTGAGGTAACCCTGCCCGCGCCACACGGGAAACAGGAATAGCAACGAGCAACCTAGGACGATCACGCCCCAGTAGCAGGCTCGCCATTTCCGATCGAACCGGTCGCTGGATGGAATCGACATGAGTGCTCAGGTGCCCCCAATCATCGTACTCAATCCACTGGGAATTACCGCACGGACGGCCCGACGGCCGCCGGTGGCGCAGAGGTAATTTAGTACGTGAAGCCGATCGACGAGCGCAGGCCGAAGAGGGCGAACGTGCCGTCGGACGGCGTGGGAGTAGCGACGATGCCGCCGAGGACGATCGAGGAGTCGGTCGTCGCGTGGCTGGGGTTGCCGGCGTTGAAGTACGCCTGGCCGACGATGCCGTTCTCGATAACGAGCGAGCCGCGCCCGATCGGCAGCCGATAGTCCAGGCCCCATTCAAGCTGAAGATAGGGCATCACATAGCGCTGACTCGCAGAATACGTCCCGCCGTCAAATCCTTCGTTCACCAGCGGCCCGCTGTTGAGGGTCAGTCGTTGATCGTGCTCGCCAAAGAGGAGCGCGCCGCGTGCGTTGCCGTAGGTGCCGATTCCGAACGAACCGAGGCGACGCCGACCCGAGACGCTCAGCGTGGGTCCGAAGCCGTTGAACATGTTGCGCTCGTCGACTTGGCTGAGGCCGCCGCCGCTGTTGGAGGCGGCGCCGTACTTTTGCTCCAAGTACGAATACCGCAATCCGGCTCCGGCGGTGCAGGTCCAGTCGCTGTCGAAAAACGATTTCGTCGCTTCCAGGTCCCAAGAACTCACGTTGACCGAACTGGAGGCGGCGAACGCGTAGCTGTTGCCCGGCAAGCCGAAGAACGACGACAGCATGCCGGTCGCGTCGGTGACGTCGACCGCCGGCGTCGAGTTGGCGGCGGCGTTCCAGAATTGATGGTAGTAGAAGAAGTCGGCTTGGATGCCGAAGCCCGAGGCATGTACATATCCCAACCAGATCGCCGGGGCCGCCTGATACGGGCCGGGAAATTGCGCGGAGGTGATGGTGCTCGGTACCACGGGCTGACCCGGTGACGACGAGTAAAACGACGGGTTGCCGTCGCTCCAATGCGGCCGCAGCAGATAGGTGCTCGTACCGCCGACGATGGTACCTTGCGGCGCGGACGTTCCCTGCGGCACGTAGACGGGCGTGTAACTGGGCGCCGTGAAGCCGGCGGCCGGCCCGGGGTCGGGCACGCTCGGCATAGTTTGCGGCGCGGGCGGCATGGTTTCCGTCGCAGGCGCAGGAGCTTGCGCGGCCGTCGACTGAGCGAACAACGTCGCCGCGAGCGCTGCGATTATCGCCGATCCCTGGCGAAACATCGTCGATCTTCCCGGCGGTACTGCCCGCCAATCCGCAATGTCGGCAAAGTTTCCGTCGTCGTTACGGATTGGCGCGCGTGCGGCACCCCGACATCGCTTGCAATTACATCGAACGTCGGATCGAGACGATGAAGAAAACCCGCTATGGGCGTCATGGTCGACGCAACCGGACCGCGCCGAGTAGCGATCTTGCGGATGTAGAAACGAAAACACCCGCGAACCGGGAGGATTCACGGGTGCTTTGAGTGGTCAGAGCCGGGGTTGAACCGGCGACACATGGATTTTCAGTCCATGCGTCGACAGGTGGGTGTGCGGCGGCGAACCAAAAAGTGTGCGGCGGAGATGCGCGGCGAATTTTCGCCGCGTCACTTTGCCGCAGATATGCCACCCTAAAGATAGGCCGGCGAATACTTCGTGCAGTTGACTTCTGGAGACTGTGGTCCAGCGCAAGCCGAAGAAGGATCGGACACGGACGTCGCGGCTCGCGCACAACGCGAGGTGCATCTGTGACGTTGGTAGACTTCTTAGAGCAACATTACGCCGTGCACCGGATCGTTTCGGTGAACTACGACGCGAGCATTCGCAGCGGCATTCGGACCTTCGAGCGATACCTGACGACGCTCGCGGCCGACGAACAGGGGCGAAAGCTTCGCCCGCGAACCGGCCCGCCGGTGCTGGCCGATTTTTCCGACGCAATTCTCCTCGGCCTCTCGGCCTGGATGCTCGGCGAGGCGTTCTCGCGGCCGAGCGTGAATCGCGTGCTCCGCACGCTCTGCGCGTTGGCCAAGTTCGCCCGCCGCCGCGGGCTGACGACGTATCGGCCGGACGTCGAGAAGGTGCCGGAAAAGTTGCCGCGGCCGACGGCCTGGCGCCGGGACGAGCTGCGGAAGATTTTTCGCGGCATCGTCAAGCTTTACGGCGACTCGGCCTGGGGCCGCCGCCTGCTGGCCCTGATGCTCATCTACCGCGACACGGCGGTCCGAGCGATCGACGCGCTCCGCATGGAAAGCACGCCGACCGACTTCGCCAAGGGAGTGCTGTTCGTTAGCGAGAAGAAGACCGGCAAACGCCGCGGCTATGAGCTGTCGAAAGTCACGATGCGGGCGATCGTCCGCAACGGCGGTACCGCGGAGCGGCCGGTTCCCTACCCCTACAAGGAAACGCAGCCGATTCGCAAACGGCTGCGGCGCGTGCTGAAGGCCGAGGGACTGCCGCACGGCCGTCGCGATCTCCTGCAGAAGCTACGTCGCACCACGGCGACCATCGCGCACCACGAAGGACAGGACGCCACCGAGCTGCTCGGGCACTCGGCCCGCTGGGTGACTCAGAAGTATTACATCGACGCCGACTTGGGCCCGCCGATGAACGTGGCCAAATATATGCAGGGGACCTGCCCCACCGATCGCCGCCAGGTGCGCGCGGATCCGCCTCAGCCCGTCGATCGCCGCTCGAGCCCGCGGCCGCAACGGCGCCGGAATGACTTCCAGCCGCCAGTTACGAGTACGAAGCCGGGAGGAGCGCAGAAACAAAGCACGCCGCGCAGTCGCCGTTGATGCCGCGGCAGATTGTGCCACAACCGAACTTTCAGCTTGCGAAGTTTCCAACGGCAATAGGGCGTCATGGCCATGCGTTAAAACCGTCGTCTCGATGGACGCCGAAGGATGCCTCGCAGCGGCCGCTGATGCCGTCTTCCTAATTGCCAGGACCGAATTCCAAGCGATTTACAAATCGCTGCAATGACCTGGTCCGTGAACTCTTGGAAGTCGGTAGCGGGTTCTACCTCATGAATGTAAGGCAGTCCATCGGGATCGATGCCGTACTCGATCTCAACGCCTTGCACGTCTTTGAGAACTTGGCCGTTCAGATAAATCTCGCCGATGAAGAACATGGGCTCGCGCGCTAAGAGGCCAACTCGCCGGAGATCCTAATCGCCAAGCCGCCGGCGATGAGCAGCACGGCGACGTCGGGCGCCTGAAAGTCGATCGCCGTGAGCGACCAGGCGTAAAGCGCCTTTTCCAGCACGGCGAACATGATCAGCCCCGCGGGTTTTCAAAGCCTGGTTCTTCGTCTTCGTTCAAATAGAAAATCCGGCCAGGCTTGGGCGGATTTCTCAAATACCAACGATCGAGAGGCTTGGGCGTCCGATGTTTTAACACGTCGCGGATTTGAGCGAGCGTCCGATTGATCAGAAGCAAACAAATGCCCAGGCCCAACAGCGACAAGCTGAGACCGACGGCGAAATTCGTGAGCGTGCAAGGTCCGAACATCGTGATTCGTTACCGGGGTTACGATAGGGCGCCGTATGGCTCCATTTAGAACGGAAACGGTTCGCGGCTCTTCTTGACGACCGTCGGCAGCTTGCCGCGGCGGCGCTTCAGCGCGGCCCGGGCGTCGCCCGGCGTCGGCGCCATCGCCGCCTCGCGCGTGCCATCTGCAAACACGTAACTAAACATGAACTGCTGCCGGTCGGCTTGGGCCTTGGCGGCTTTCGCCCCGCGGATGCGATCGAAGAGCCCTTGAAACCGCTGGCCAATCGCCCTCGGGAAAATGCGCGCCATCAAACTGCGGCTGACGCCGTATCGACGAGCCGCTCGGGACGTGAAACGCCCCGGCAGCTTCGCTGGACCCAACCTCTGGAGTGCGTCGTTCACCTGCTGATGGCAAGTCATGGTTTCCTCTTAATTACCGTTTAGCCGTGGGCCTCGACCAGCGCCTCGGGCATCTCGTCGCCGTAGGGGTTAAAGCCAGCCTGGTGGAACAACACCGCGGCTTCGGCCATTTCCCTGGAAGCGTTGGCCAGCTTCTCACGGGCCCGGTCGAAGACGGCTTGCCGGAGCGTCGCAAAGAGCCGCGGCTGGTCCGCCTTGAACTGATGGATCGTGCCGTCCGAACGTTCGATGACGATCGTCCGCTCGATCACGTCTTTACATCGCACGTGGCCCGAGTGAGCCGCTACGGTGCCGTACCAGTGCACCGGATCGCCGTTGTTGATTGTGTTGAACTTAAGCATGGCGGAGTCCTCCGCAAACAAGAGAGCGGACGTCGGGCTAGGGTTCCAGCATCGCTAAAAGCTCTTCGATTTCAAAGGCCGCTTGCCGGCGTCGAATCTCAAGCTGCCGGCGGTAGATCGCCTGGGCGATCTTCAGCCGCGCGCGTTTGCTGAGCCTCAACCCGATGGGAAGTGCTCGCTCTTCTTCCCACTCCATCATGCGGAGCATGCCGTCGGGCAGAGGCTTGACACCGCGCAGGTATTCCGAGGTGCAGTCGCTCATTTCACTTCAGGGGCGACGTGGATTTTGCGAACCGTCGGCCGATTCGCTTCCAAGTCCGCCTTTTCCTGTTCCGTGGCGATCGCCAGGAACGCATCTTTGTATTTCGGCTGTCCGAGGGACTCGGTCGCCGACAAAACGAAGCCGTGGTGCGTCGTCGTACGATCGCTTCCCCCGACCTGATCGATATGCGCCGAAATGGCTTCCTTGACCGGCTTAAGCTGCCGTTCCAACTCGTCGATCTGTCGTCCGAGGGCCAAGCGCTTCGCGTCCGACGCGAGGTATTGCGTGAGTACCTTCTTGGTAAGAGCGACTTTGGCGGGCGCCGTGGCCATGGACGAACCTGCGAGAGGGAAAAGGTCGATAAGCAACTGCAATCGAGCCTATCCCACCGGGTGACAAGCGCACCTGCGACGGCTGCTTGTCACCCCTCCCCTTAATTTCAATTCATTACTGGGGCAGAGGTCCGGAACCATGGCGCAAGGCAAAAGAGCGCCCGACGTAATTCGCGAAGCGATTCAAAAGCTCATGACACCGCCGCGCACGTATACCGTGCCGGAGATCGCCAAAAAGGCGCGGCTGAGCGATCGTACGGTCCAGCGAATTGCGAAGGAAAGCTCTAAGGCCTGAGCCCGTGGTTCCGGATCGTAACGACGAGCCGGGATGGGTGGGCGTGATGAATATCGACTCGGCCGGCTTGGCGCCGGGCGACTTGCTGATTTTCGCGGGCCGGGGATTCATCTCCAGCGCGATCAAGCTGTTCACCTGCAGCCGCTACTCGCACGTCGGCGGCGTGGCCCGAATTACCAAGCAGCACCTGGCGAACTACGGCCGCTACGAAGCGGCCCGCCGCTGGGTGGACGGAAATTATCTCGTCGAGAGCACCACGCTCAGCCATCTCCCCTGCCTGGTCGGCGGTAAGCCGATCGAAGGTGTGCAGGTGCAGCGGATCGCCGACCGCGTGCGCACGTACGACGGCACGATCTGGCACGTGCCGCTCACGGTCGATTACCGGCTCAAGCCGACTTTCCAGCACATTGGGATCCTAAGCTTAGAATTCCACGTGGACAAGTTGTCG
>JADMIO010983833.1_pt1 | contig 69797 bp, 63 predicted proteins | sample 8958161 | NCBI WGS metagenome assembly JADMIO01 (sample SAMN16585339, study PRJNA669376) | soil metagenome | isolation source: Crop rotation soil | place: USA: Cullars Rotation, Alabama | collected 2011 | reverse complement strand
GCGACAACTTGTCCACGTGGAATTCTAAGCTTAGGATCCCAATGTGCTGGAAAGCGCAGCCTCGTGATCGCGCGCCGTCTTGATCGGCTTGATGTTCATCGTGGCTCCTCGTCTCGCTCTCTGGTCCTCGTCAGATGGTCTGGGCGTCGATTGCGTCGTTCGTGTGTCCCGAGGAACCGGATGTAGACCACGCGGTACGCGTAGTTGATCCACACCACGAGCCTGTACTTGTTTCCGGCGATGTTGAACACCACGCGCCCGTCCCGGAGGATGCTGGCGCTCCTGAAATCCGCCTTCACGTCCGCGGGCCGCGCCCAGTCCGCATGACGGACGTGCTGATGCCAGGCCAGTACCGGGCCACGCGCATCGTCGCGCCCGGACCGAGCGTCCAGGAAGCGCCTCAGTCTCGAGAGTGCGATGATGCGCACGGCGGGAGTCTAGTCCCACCATGGGACCAACGCAACCTGGCCGAAGCCGCGCCCTACTGCGCCTGCCAGAGCCTCTCGCCGTCGGGGTGAAGCAGCATGCCCGTCTGCCAGCCGCGCCAGTCGATGTAGCGCTGGCGCAGTCGGCCCAGCAAGTGGTTGATCGGGTTCGAGCGCCGGAGGAAGCGGATTGGCGGCGGACGCCGGAGGCCGAGCTTGCGGCGCACCTGCTCGAAGCCGGGATGGCGCGGCGCGACAGCGAGCCCCTGATCGAGCGCCTCGATCGCGCCCCGGCGATCCTTCGCGAGGATGCAGGCCCACGCGAGGTTCAGCAGGTTGTCGGGCTCGTCGGGCTGCGCCGCGACGCCGCGCTCGCAGAGGCTCATCGCCTCGGGCCCCGTCTCGGTGCGACGCGCGAGCGCGTGCCCGAGGTACGAGAAGTACAGCCCCGGCAGCGTCTGATCGTTGTCGATGACGTCGGCCTCGAGCAGGTACTGGAGGCCCGCGTCCCACTCTCCGCGGCGACAGTGATCGATGCCCCGGCGCAGGGCGACGGGAACCGGCAGCTCGCCGCTCGCCCGCCATGAGACGCGGATGGTGGAGCGGCCTTCGGGATCCCTCTCGTCGTGCAGAGCCATCGTGCCTCGCTTCATGACGACGCGCGCGCACGGCCGACAGCCCTGTCAGAGCGTAGCCAGCGCCGAGACCGTGCGCCACCCGCCGATTGCGTCGCGACCCCCGCATTGGAGATCCTTCAGCCGTTGGCCCACGTCCTCGCGGGAGAATCCCTTGCGGCGGCAATCTTTCCAGCCGGATTTCGCATGAGCTCGAAGCGTCGCAAGGCGGCCTTCGCGCATGCCGTCGTGCCGCCGCTCGCGGCCGGCGTCATTCGCCTCATCTGGAAGACGGCGCGCGTTCAGTTCATCCGGCCCGAGATCGCGCGCCCCATCCTGCATGCCGAGGCGCCGTTCATCATCGCGTTCTGGCATTCTCAACTACTGCTGATGCCCTACAGCCTCCAGGGCCGCGAGCGGGTGACGGCGCTCATCTCGCAGCACGGCGACGGCGAGTTGATCGCGCGGACCATCGCTCGCTTCGGGCATCCTTCCGCGCGGGGCTCGTCGCGCAAGGGCGGCGTCCAGGTGCTGCGCGAGTCGGTGCGCATCGTGCGAAGCGGCGGCCCGATAGCGATCACGCCCGACGGCCCGCGCGGCCCCGCCCGCGTCGTGAAGCCCGGCGTCGCGGAGATCGCGCTGCTCACGGGCGCGCCGATCCTTCCCTGCGCGCTCGCGTCGCGGCCCGTCCTCAGGATGCGCTCATGGGATCGCTTCGAGATCCCGCCGCCGTTCTCGCGCATCGCCCTCGCCTATGGCGAACCCATGCGGCTCGGCCGCGACGCCGACGAGGACGCGCGCGACGAGCTCTGCAAGCGGCTCGCGACGAGCCTGGACGATCTCACGCGCGAGTGCGAGCAGGCCCTCGGCGCGCGCGGCGGCGGATCATGAGCACGTCGGGCGCTGCCAGACGGCGCTTGGGCCCTCGTGGCTTCATGACCGAGGCCCCACCGCGCCCGCTCGCCGCCGCTCTGGTGCGCGTAGGGCTTCGAGTCCTTGGCCTTCTCCCGCTACGCGCCGCCCACGCGCTCGGCGCCAACGCCGGCAGGCTCCTCGCGCTGTTGCCCACGCGTGCGCGCCACGTGACCGACGTGAACCTCGCGCTCGCAATGCCGCAACTCACCGCTGCCGCACGCGCGGCGCTGCGCCGGCGAAGCCTCGCGCATCTCGGTCGCATGGCCGCCGAGCTCGGGATCCTCTGGACGGGCAACCCGTCGCGAGTCCTCGGGCTCGTGCGGAGCGTCGCGGGCCGCGAGATCATCGACGAGGCGCTCGCGGCAGGCCGCGGCGTGTTCGTCGTGACGCCGCATCTCGGCTCTTGGGAGATGCTTCTGCTGCACCTCGGGGCGAGCCACGGCATCGCGACGTTCTACCGACCGCAGCGCATCACGGAGCTCGACGACTTCGTGCGTCGCGCGCGCGAGCGGACGGGCGGACGCTTGTTACCGCCGCAGTCCGCCGTGCGCGAGGCGCGCCGCATCCTCGAGAAGGGCGGCATCTGCGGCATGGCGGCCGATCAGGATCCCGGTGAGGGCTCCGGCATCTCCGTCCCGTTCATGGGTCCGCTCGCCAACACGCGGACCCTGCCGGGACGGCTCGTCGCGTCGACCGGCGCCCTCCTCGTGATCGGCGTCGCGGAGCGGCTCCCTGGGGGAGGCGGGTTCGCCGTGCGCTTCCAGCGCGCCTCGGACGAGGCGCACGCCGCCGATCCGGAGATCGCCACGCGCGCGCTCAACGCCGACATCGAACGCGTCATCAGGTGCCTGCCCGCCCAGTACCTCTGGAGCTACAAGCGCTTCCGGATCCGCGCCGACGGCGGGCCCGATCCCTATCGACGGGGCGGCGCGTGACGAGCGGCGCCCCCATCGTCTTCGTGAAGTACTACGAGAAGGGCTCGACGCGTCTGGCCGGGGATCAGGTCGCCGCGCTGCTCCGCGAGCGCGGCCACGACGCGCACTCGATCCCCGTTTCGGAGCTGCGGCGCTTCCGCGACGGCATCGCCATCTTCATCAAGCAGTCGCGCATCGATCACGTGATCCGCGCGCGCCTCGCCGGAATGCTGTGCGTGCTCGACGTGCACGACGCGCCGTGCTTCAGGACGCGGCGCACGCTGAAGAACTCGCGGCTCCTCCACGGGATGATCTTCAAGAACCGGCGGCAGCTCCGCGACTTCGACAGGCCCTGGCTCGAGAGCGCGGTGATCTGGCATCAGCACGACGCGCGCTATCGGCCGCATCGCGTGCCCGAGGGCGTGTTCCGCGCCGGTTATCTCGGCGAGGCCCGCTCGCTGCCGTGGTTCGGCGAGCTCGAGGGCGTGCCGTGCGTGGACGAGGCGCACGGATGGTTCGAGGCGGCGCTCGACATGTCGTGCCATCTCTCCGTGCGTCAGCCCGGACGCGAGTGGCTCTACAAGCCGGGGATGAAGGTGGCGACCGCGGCCGCCTGCCACGCCATGCTCGTGACGACGGCGGACGAGAGCACGGTCGAGATGCTCGGCGCCGACTATCCCTTCTTCACGCCGCCCGATCGCGCGTCGGTCGTGGCGTCGCTCGCGAGGGCGCGCGCCGCGATGAACGGCGCGGCGTGGCGCGATGCGATGACCGCGCTCGCCCGCGTGCGACAGCAGACGCTGCCCGCGCGCGTCATCGAGCGGTACGAGCGCTACTTCGATGCGCTGCGCGCGCGGCACGGGCGGCCGACTTCCGGCTCGCCTCCTCGCTCTCGCTGATCGAGTACGCGGGATATCCCGCGCCGCGCCCGTCCGGGTGGACGTTCCAGCGTCGATGGAGCCAGAGCCATGCCTCGGGCGCGCGCCGCAGCGCCGCTTCCATGAGGGGCATGATCTCGCGGAGGACCGACTCGGCGTCGCCTCGGGGCTCGAGGATCGGACCGAACTCGCAGCGCAGGCGCGCGCCCGCCAGCGGGAACGCATGGATCGGCACGATGGGCGCGCGGCTCTCGAGCGCGATCGTTCCCGCCGAGCGGCTGGTCGATGCGGGGATGCCGAGCAGCGGGATCCATGCCCTGTCATGCGGGCCCGCATGCTGATCGATGACGATGGCGACGCGGCCGCCGGCGGCGAGCGTCGCGAGGATCTTCTCCTTCGCGCGGCCCTTGTGGATCGTCGTGTTGCCGGCAACGCCGCGCCAGCGCGTGAAGATCTCGTCCACCAGCGGATTCGCGAACGGCTTCGCCACGAAGGCGACCGGGTAGCCGGCATGTCCGAGCGCGATCCCCATCGACTCCATCCACCCGAAGTGCGACGCCACGAGGAGCACGCCGCGACCGCGAGCCTGCGCCTCCTCCAGCACGCGCAGGCTCTCCTCGGGGATCTCGCACCATCGCGCGGGATCCCGCGCCACGGTCGGCAGCGTCCCGAAGTCCACCGCGAGCGCGGCGGCGTGCCCCATCGAGCGGCGCACGAGCCGACGCTGATCTCCCGCCGACATCTCGCGACCGAGCGCCGCTTCGACGTTCTCGCGCGCCACGCGCACGCGCCCGCGCGCGAGCATCCCGAACGTCTGGCCGAACGCGGACGCGAGCGCGATCATCCACGCGCGAGGCATCGCCTGCACGAAGGCGCCGGAAACCCGCAGGAGTCCCGCCTCCAGCCGCTGAGGAAACGTCGGACGCGCGCCCTCAGCGCTCATGCGACGACGCGGCGCGGGCCGCCGCGGGGCCGCTCGGCGACGCGTCGCGATCCAGCCTCCACGTCGACTCGTCCTCGTCGAACTCGGGCAGCTCGGGCGCGAGCCCTCGCGCCGCATTCACCTGCCAGCTCCAGAGGATCGACCACTTCGAATAGGTCGCGAAGGCCTGGCACGCGCAGAACACGAGACCGCGCGCGCCGTCGAGGAAGCCGAATCGCACGACGTACGTGCGCAGGAAGCGCCAGAGCGTGCGGATCACGATCTCCATGAAAGACGAGCGGCGCCCGTTGCGCCAGGCCTGCGCGGCGCCCCAGTAGCCGTACTTCACCGTACGCCGCAGGTACTCGTGGAAGTCCTCGACCATGTAGTGCTCGAGGCGCGCCTTCAGCACGGGCGCAGGCTGCTTCGTGATCACCTTCGGGTGCACGCGGCTGTTCGAGTGGCGCGCCTCGCCGCGGCGGATGAGCCGCACGACGCGGTCGCGCTGCCATCCCGAGAAGCGGATCGGGCCACCGAGGAACCAGACGCGTCGCCTCACCACGTAGGCGCCTGCCTCCGGCTCGCTCGAAAGGAGCGACTCGATCTCGTCGCGCAGCTCCGGCGTGCAGCGCTCGTCGGCGTCGAGGATGAACATCCACGGGTAGCGCGCGCGATCCATCGCCGAGTTCTTTGCGGACGCGGCGCCGAAGTAGGTGCGCTGGTGGAAGCGGACCCCGGGATGGGAGCGCGCGATCTCGGGGGTGCGATCCGTCGAGAACGAGTCGAGCACGACGATCTCGTCGCACCACGAGAGGCTCTCGATGCACGCCCCGATGTTCCGCTCCTCGTTGAAGCAGGTGATGATGCCCGAGACGGGGGGCCGCTGGGCGAAGGGAGTGGGGCTCATGGAAGCCGGCATTCTACCCGCCCCTCGAGCTCGAGGGGGCGGATCCCCCGAGAAACCCGCTACCCTCGCGCGTGCGCCGACCCCGCCTCCTCCAAGCCGCCGTTCTCACGACGGGGCTGGCCCTCTCGCTCGTCATGGCGTGGCGCAGCCAGACCGCAGGGGATCAGCTCTATCTCCTGGCCCGCGGCTGGATGCTGGTCTCGGAGGGCTGGCTGGTCCCCTTCGGCAGCCCCATGTCGGGCGGAGGCTGCGAGCCGGGCTCCCTCACGTCGCTCCTGGTCGGCCTGCCGCTCCTCCTCGCGCGAGACTATCGCGTCGCGAACGTCCTGGTCCTCGCGACGCACGTCGTCGCGTACGTCATCCTCGACCGCAGCCTGCGTCGCGCCCTCGGCCCGAGAGAGCGGCTGCTGTTTTCCGTCGCCTACTGGCTGAACCCCTGGCGACTCTACTTCTCCGCCTACCTGTGGAACCCGAACTGGCTTTTCGTGCTCGGCGCCGCGCACCTCGCGACGGCGATGGCGCAGCGCGCGCGGCCCTCGTTCTGGCAGTCGCTCGCGCATGTCCTCGTGCTCGGCGCGGCGGCGCAGCTCCATGCATCGGTCGTGATCCTCGTCGCGCTGTCGGCCCTGCTCTGGTGGCGGGGCTTGATGCGGCCGAGCCTGGCGGGACTCCTCGTCGGCGGGCTGCTGGTGCTCGCGTCGTTGATCCCGTGGATGCTCGAGCTGGCGCGGCATCCGGAGCTCATGCCCGTGCAGGAGGGCTTCCTCGGTCGCGGGCTGCTGCTCGTGCATCCGCTCGCGAAGGGGCTCATGACGTGGCTGCGCTATGCGAGCCTCTTCGTCCCGCGGCAGCCGCGCCGGCTGGACTTCACGCCGGCTCTCGGCGAGGACGCCGACGCCATCCTCGCGCCGCTCGCCGGTGGCGTGGCACTCGTCGTCGGCATCGCGTCGCTCCTGCCGTCCGCGATGGCGCAAGCATGGCTCTGGCGACGTCGCGGGGATCTGCGCTTCGGGCCGATCCCGCCGGAGGAGCCCGGACGCGAGTGGCTCCTCGGCTACGCGCGGCTCGCGACGATCGCCGCGGCCCTCGCGTTCGCGGCGAGCCCGACGACGGCGATGATGTGGCAGGGCTTCATCGCGCTGCATGCCGCCGTGCTCGTGCTGCCGATCTGGTGCGACGAGAGGATCGGCACGTCACCCAGACGCGTCCTGTTCCTGCGAGGAGCCACGGCGTGGGCGCTCTTCGCGCTCATCCTCGACCTCGCCTTCGCGCTCGGTGGGCCGATGTACCGTCGGGGTGGCCGTCAGGCGGTCGCCGTGGTCGTGCGGGAGCCGCTCGAGATGCTGGATGCGCTACGCGTGGACGAGCTCTCGACGATCCGCATCGAGCCGGAGTCGGGAGCGCGCAGCCGCATCCTGCGCGGCCGGGGCGCGTGGGCCGAGGGATCGCGGCCAGCCGAACGGGGCGAGAAGTGGTAGCCGCGGACGGCACGCCGTCGCTACCCTCCACGCCCATGACGGCCACATGCTGGCTCATCCAGAGCCACCGCGATCCGCAGCAGATCCTCAGGCTGGTACGGACGCTGAGGCGCGGCAGCCGAGGACCCATCCTCGTCCAGCACGACTTCGGAAGTCATGATCTCGACTGGACGCCCTTCGCGGCGCTGCCGGACGTCCATCTCCTCCGCGCGAGGCAGCCGCGCTTCCGCGCCGACTTCTCGGCGCAGGCAGGGCCGTACCTCGACGCGATCGACTGGCTCGTGCGGGAGGGCGTGGCGTTCGACTGGCTGGTGAACATGAGCGCGCAGGACTATCCCGTGACGCCCGTTCCGCGCATCGAGTCGTTCCTGCGAGCGGCCACGTGCGACGGCTTCATCAGGCACTGGGATGTCCTGTCGCCGGAGAGCCCGTGGTCCGCGCGCAAGGCACGCGCTCGGTACTGGCATCGCTACGCGCGACTGCCGCGCACCGCCGAGCCGCTGCTGCGCGCGCTGCGGCCGCTCACGAAGCTGCTGCCCATCCACTTCTATCTCGATTATGGGCCGCTCGTCGGGCGACGCGTCCTGCGGACGCCCTTCACGAAGGACTTCCGCTGCCATGGGGGCTGGGCATGGTTCTCGCTGCGACGCAGCGCCGTGCTCTACCTTCGCGACTTCCTCGCGTCGCATCCGGAGATCGAGCGTCACTACCGCGGGACCGTGGCGGCGGAGGAATCGCTGGTTCAGACGGTCCTGGTCAACAGCGGCCGATTCACTCTCGTCGATGACGACATGCGGTACATCGACTACTCCGCGGCGAAGCGCGGCTCGCCGAGGACGCTCACCACCGCGGATCTCCCGCTGCTTTCGTCGGGGCGATACCACTTCGCGCGCAAGTTCGATCTCTCGGTGGACTCCGAGGTGCTCGATCGCATCGATCGCGAACTGCTCGACGAGGGCGGCGCTCCAGCGGAGCGCGGCGTCGAGCGAGCAGGCGCAACGGGCTCGCCGTGAGCGATGCGCCCGCCCCGAGATCGCTGGCGAGCGCGGCCGTGCGGAGCGCGAAGCGCCTGCGGGTCAAGCTGGGCTTCCTGGCGGGAGCCCTGTACCTCTGGCTTGCGAATCCCTCCGCGACGAGCATCGTCGCCGGCGGCGCCATTGCCGTGGTTGGGGTGCTCGTCAGGGCGCTCGCCGCCGGTCACCTCACCAAGGACTCGGTCCTCACGACCACTGGGCCGTACGCCGCGACGCGCAATCCCCTGTACCTCGGCAGCATCGTCATCTCCGCCGGCCTCGCTGTCGCGGCGCTCAGCGCCTGGGTGGTGGTGCTGCTCCTCGTGATGTTCGTCGTCGTCTACTTCCCCGTCATCCGATCCGAGGAGCGCTTCCTCGCCGAGCGCTTCCCCGAGTATCCCGACTACGCGCGGCGCGTCCCACGCTTCATCCCGAGGCCGGCAGCGCTCGCGCGAGCGGCGGACGACTTCTCGTGGGCTCGCTACCGAAGGCATCGGGAGTACAACGCCCTGCTCGGAACGGCAGGGATGCTGGCGGCTCTCGTGGCGAAGCTCCTCCTCTGGCCGCGCTGATGTCGGATACGACGCGGCTGCACGGGGTGGATCGCGCAGCGTGCGCGACGTTGTGGATCGGTTCCTCCTTGGGAACGATCGAGCGGGCCTGCCTTCGATCGATCATGCGACACGGTCATCCGCTGGCGTTGTACTGCTACGACGAACCGAGTGGAGTACCCGAAGGCGTGGAGGTCCGCGACGCTTCCGAAGTCCTGCCCGCGAGCCGCATCGTCCGCCACGCTGGCGGCAGCACGGCGCTCTTCTCGAACCACTTCCGATACGAGCTGCAACGACGCGGCCTCGGGACGTGGCTCGACGCCGACGTCTACCTCCTGGCGCCGCTGCTGTTCGATCGTCCCTACCTCTTCGGTTGGCAGGATCAGGACACCATCAACAGCGCCATCCTGCGCTTGCCACGTGACTCGTCGCTCCTTCCGCCGCTGCTCCGGATCTTCGACGAGGACTCCGTTCCCCACTGGCTCGGACGGCGCGCGCGGCTCGCGGCGCGCCTGCGCCTGTGGACGACCGGGCGCACGGGGATCGAGCGCATGCCGTGGGGCACTGCGGGGCCGAACGCGCTGACCGCCCTGGCGCGGCAGCAGGGCCTCGACCGTTGGGCGTTGCCTGCCGAGACGTTCTACCCGCTGCACTATCGCCAGGCCAGTCTCCTCCTCGAGCCGTCGCCCCTCGTCGAGAGCCTTCTGACGCCGCGCACCGTCGCACTCCATCTCTGGAACGAGCGCATCAAGACGCTGAAGGACACCCCCGCGCCACGCGGCAGCTTCCTCGCGCGCCTCCAGGCGGAAGGCAGCTAGAACTCGAAGCGCACGCCCACCTCGTAGCTGCGAGGATCCAGGTAGCCGATGGGGTCGCCCCAGTTGCTGGTCTCGCCGTGGCTGTCGTCGTTGTCGAGGGTCTGCTTCGCGATGACGGTGTTCTCGCCGAGGAGGTTCGCGACGGACGCCATGAGCGTGAGCTTCATGCGGTCCTTCGCGCCGAACGTGAAGTGCTTCTTCACGCCCGCGTCGAGCGTCACGATGGAAGGCAGGCGATGCGAGCCGCGGGGATCCAGGTACACGAGGCCGTAGGCAGGGTTGCCCGGAGGGATCGGATCGTCGCCGTCGACGTTGCGGACTCGCTCGTAGGGCGCCCCGGTGCGGAAGAAGAAGTCGTACGCGATCTCCCACTTCTTCGGGAGATCGACGAAGCCGTAGACCTTCACGCGATGGCGCCGATCGGACGACAGGTAGCCATACCGGTTCTCGGCATGGACCGGCAGGTAGTCGAAGTCGGAGGCGATGCCCTGCGTGTACTCGATGTTGCCGCGCGCCTTCGCCATGGTCCAGTTCGCCGCGAGGAGTCCCCACCGAGGATGCCACGCGTACTCCAGCTCGATGCCCTCGTAGCGGCGCTCGAGCCCGGGGATGTTCGTGATGATGTACGTGCCGAGCGCAGGATCGTCGAGCGTGTCCTCGATGATGTCGCGCGTCCGGTTCACGACGAGGCGCGCCCCGAAGTCCTGCCTCGGCTTGAACTGCCACTGGTAGCCGAACACGAATTCGTCGAGGCGCGTCGCATCGAGATCCGGATCGACCTTCGACGTGCTGGGACCGCCCGACGATCCGCAGGGCACGATCGCGAAGTCGATCGAGCCGTCGTTGTTGCAGTCCGTTCCGATCCAGAACTCGTTGTCGTAGAACTCCGTCACGTTGTTGCGGTTGTTGACGGCGCTGGGCACGGCCAGGATCCCCGGATGCATGCGTCGCGAGAGTGACGCGTACATCTTCTGCTTGCGATCGCCCCGCAGGTCCACCGCGACGCCGAGTCGCGGCTGGAGGAGGGCGACATCGACGACTTCCTGCTTGTCGTCGCTGTCAGCAGTGGAGTGCTCCCAGCGCAGGCCATAGTCGAGCGTCATCTTTCCGCGGCGCCACGTGTCCTGCACGAAGAGCGCGGAATTGCGGCCGGAGTCCCTCACCGACCCGACGGGGATCTCGCGCCGGACCTCGTAGATGTTGTCGGGATACCCATCGCCGTCGTCGTCGGGCCAGAGCACCGTCGGATCCGGGCTCTCGTCGAACGTGCCCGGGAGGAAGCCCAACGAGAACCAGGCCTCGCCGGCCGGCGTGTCCTGCGAGGCGTCGAACTGCGTGCGTTGATGGTCGATGCCGAACTTCAGGTCGTGATCGCCGCGCTTCCCGCTCCAGGCACGTTCGGCGCTCATGGAGATCTGCTTGTTCGCGCGATCCGTGAGCTGCGCGTCGTTGTAGTTCCTGAAGAGCGTGCCCGTGAACGCATTCTCGGTGACCGACGGCAGTCCCGTGTCCTTCAGCGGGACGGTGTCGAGAACCGTCTCGTACCAGCCCGCCTGCGCCGACAGCGCCCACTCGTCGGACAGGTGGCCCCAGTAGGTGAGCTTGTAGAAGTCGGCGCCCTGCTTCTGGAAGTTCCCCGCCTCGGGACGCACCAGCGCGCTGGCGTTGTCGTTGCTGATCTCCGCGGGATCCGCCGAGTACTGGAGCGCTATTCGGTGGTCCGGGTGCGGCTGGAACGTGAGCTTCACGAGCCGCGCCGAGCCGTCGAACTCCCTCGTCACGGGCGTGCCCGTCGTCGCGAGCGTCGTGAGGTTCTCCTCGTAGCCGACGAAGAACCAGGCCTTGTCGCGCTTGATGGGCCCTCCGAGCGTGAACGAGTACTGGTGGAACGCCTGGTCCTGCTCCCCAGGGAAGTACTCCGTGTCCTGGATGAAGCGCTCGTCGTAGTAGCGCACGTCGAAGGCGCCCTCGAATGCGTTCGTGCCGGACTTCGTGATCTGGTTGACATAGCCGCCGGTCGCCCCGCCGTACTCGGCCTGGAAGCCGCCCGTCATGAACTCGATCTGCTCGATGGTGTCGAAGTTCGTGAGCAGGCCGAACGTGCCGGTGACCGGATCGGTGGTGTTGACGCCGTCGATCACGTAGACGTTCTCGCCCCGCGTCGCGCCATGGACGAGGGGATCGCCCGCGCCTCCGGCCACTCCCGCGGCATGGCCGAGCGCCCCGAGGTAGCTGCGGTTCAGCGAGCCGATCTGCACCTTCTGGAGCTCCTCTGCCGAGTAGACCACCGTCGTGGACGTCTGCGTGACATCCACCTCGGGGTGCGCAGTTATCTCGACGGTTTCCGTCAGCTCGCCCGTTGCGAGCCCGACGCGCTCGACGACGGCGCCGCCGAGCGGCACGACGACGTCGCGCCGGACCGACGTGTAGCCGTCGGCCATGATGTCGGCCGTGTACGTCGCGGGCGGCAGCAGCAGGAAGCGAGCCTTGCCGAGCGCGTCCGTCTCGCGGAGCTGCGACGCGGTGCGGTTCGAGCCGATGGTGATGCTCGTACCCGCGATCGGCTTGCCGGCGGCATCCGTGACTTCGAAAGTCAGGCTGCCGGTCTGCTGCTGCGCGACTGCGCGCGCCGCCGGCATCACGAGAAGGAGGACGAGGGTGAGGCGGGCGCGCGCAGGCAGGAATGGGATCACGATGGCTCCTGGTGGGGCCAACGCTCACGGATGGGCAACGAAGAGCGCCGCGTCGCCAGGAACGACGAGGCGCTCACGCATCCGGGCGACCGCCAGGACGTGTCGGCGGCAAGGCCCTTGTTTCCGCGGATACTGCGGCAGCGCCCCGCTTTCGGCAAGGGGGGGCGCTCACGAAACCCCGACGCGGCGTTCGGCCGCCGTTCGCCGTCCTCGCCGAACGGGCGAGGTCGCGCGGGCCTGCTCTAGAAGTAGAAGCGGAAGCCGAGCTCGAGCGTTCTGGCAGCCTGCCACGCGGTGGGCTCGCCCCAGTTGGAGCCGACGTCGGGATCCATCTCCTGCTTGTCGGTGATGGCGTTGGCGTTGGTGATGTTCATGAGGGTGCCGATGAGCTGCACGTTCCAGCGATCGGTCTTCCCCCAGGAGAAGTTCTTCCGGATCTCGGAGTCGAGCGTGTAGAACGACGGGAGACGATGCGAGCCTCGCGGATCGAGGAACTCGAAGCCGTAGGGATCCGCGTCACGCAGCCGCTCGTAGGGGAGGCCGGTGCGGCACGAGAGGTCGTAGCTGATGGTCCACTTCTTGGGCAGGTCCACCCACCCGAAGACCTGCAGGCGCACGAGCGCGTCCGTGGACAGCCGGCCCCAGCGGTTCAAGGCGTGGATGGGCAGGATGTCCCAGTCCGTTCCGAGACCCTGCGTGTACTCGATGTTGCCGCGCGTGTGCGAGATGGTCGCGTTCGCCAGGAGCTGGCCGCGCTTGTGGGTCCAGCCGTACTCGATCTCGACGCCACGGTACTCGCGCTTCAGCTCGGGGATGTTCTTGATGATGTAGGCGCCCGACGCGTCGTCGTACGTGTCCTCGATGATGTCCTTCGTCTCGTTGAGGACGAGGCGCGAGGCCAGCCGCATGTTGGGACGCAGCTTGTGCTCGTACCCGACGATGATCTCGTCCACGTGCGTCGCCTCGAGACCCTTGTCGATGGAGGATCCGCTCGGCCCGCCGAAGGTGGTGTAGTACGAGAACGCGTCCTCGATGACGCCGTCGCCGTCGAGATCGAAGTTGATCAGCGACTCGTTGTAGAAGTAGTCGCTCGAGGTCCCGTGCGTGTTCACCGCGTTGGGCACCGTGAGGATGCCGGGGTGCATGCGCCGCGACAGCGACCAGTACAGCTTGTGCATGCCGTCGTTCTTCACGTCGAACGACATGCCGAGGCGCGGCTGGAACAGGTCCACGTTCAGCACCTCCCGCTTGTCGTCGCGCTTCGCCCTCGCGCGCTCCCATCGGAGTCCGTAGTCGAGGACCCAGCGTCCGTGCGACCACGAGTCCTGCACGTAGGCGTACTCGTTCTTGCCCTCGTTGTTCGTGGGCCCGGCGTCATGCCAGCGGATCAGCTCGTAGACGTTGTCCGGAACGTCGTCCCCGTTGAGGTCGGCGTCGAGGCAGGTCTCCTCGCGCTCGGGCGTGTCCGGATCGTCCGCGCAACCGATGCTCGTCCAGGTCTCCCCCGCCGGCGTGCGGCTGTCGTAGTCGAGGCCGGTATCCTCGAAGCCGTAGCCGAACTTGAGATCGTGATCGCCCGACTTGCCGCTCCACGAGCGCTGGAGCTGGAGCGCGTACTGATCGTTCGTGCGCTCCGAGAACTGCGCGTTGCCGTAGTTCTGGAAGGCGTACCCGCTGCGCGTGTCGGTGACCGCCGGAAGGCCGGAATCGACCATGGGGAAGGCGTTCAGCTCGCTCTTGTACCAGCCCGCGAGGAACGACAGCGCCCAGTGATCGGTGAGCTGGCCGTTGTAGTTCAGCTTGTAGAAGCTGGCGCCCTGGTCCTGATGGTAGGTTGCCGTGCGGTCCACGAACGCGCCGGCGTTGGCGTTGTCGATGCTCGCGGGATCCTCGGTGTACTGGAAGGACACCCGATGGCCGGCGGCCGGCTCCCACGTCAGCTTCGCGAGATTGGCGTGACCCTCGAAGCCACGCGTCACGTCGGTGCCCGAGGGAGTGCGATCGGTCTTCTCGTCCTGGTAGGAGAGCGCGAACCACAGCTTGTTCTTCACCACCGGTCCCAGCAGCGTGGCGGACCAGTTCGTGTACTCCGAGGGCAGGTGATCCTGGAAGTGCGGCGAGTTCTCGACGTACGCCTCGGTGTAGTGCCGGATGTCGAAGGAGCCCTCGAATTTGTTCGTGCCGGACTTCGTGATCTGGTTGATGATGCCGCCCGTCGCGCCGCCGTACTCGGCCTGGAATCCGCCCGTCGAGACCTCGAGCTGCTCGATGATGTCGAAGTTCGTCAGCAACCCCCACGTGCCGGTCACGGGATCCGTCGTGTTCACTCCGTCGATCGTGTAGCGGTTCTCGCCGAGCGTCGCGCCGTGAACCGACGCGTTGCCCGTGCCGGCGACGCCGGGCGTCCTCGCCAGCGCGTCGAGGTAGCTGCGGCCGCCACTGCCGAGCTGCACCTTCTGGAGCTGCTCGGAAGTCATCACCGATGCCGTGCGCGTCTGCGAGAAGTCCACGTCGGCGGCCGTCGTCTCCGTCGGCGCCGCCACTTCCATCGACTCCTCCATGATGGGCTGCAGGGTGACCTTCACGTCCACGCGCTGGCCCAGCCCGACGGAGATGCCCTTCTCCTCGTGCGCGTTGAAGCCGTCCTTGGAGATCTGCGCCGTGAACGCGCCGGGAGGCAGCAGGAGGAAGCGCGCCTTGCCGAACTCGTCGGTCTCGCGATCCTGGCCGGGAACCTTCTCCGACATGATCGAGATCTTCGCGCCCACGACGGGACTGGCGTCGGCGGCCTTCACCTCGAAGAGCAGGCTTCCGGTCTGCTGCTGGGCGCGCGCGACGGGCACGAGGGCGATCAGGACGAGGACGAGACGCAGAGAACGGCTGAGGGCGCGTGAGATCACGGCAGGACTCCCCTCATGGCAGCGCCACATGACCGTGGTCCAGGCTGGAACGGGCGCGTCTCGCCACCAGGCGTGGCGGGATCACTCCGTCCTGACGCGGTTCATGTCAGGTGCTGATGAGGCCGTGATTGTCGTCGCCAGTGCCCCGGCAATTCAAGCGTGGGATACTTCGTGGGGCCGCAGGTCACGCCCGCGCGTTACAGAATCGTTCGGTCACGAACGCTAGAGAAAGGCGTGCCCCCTTCGCGGCGCCCCGATTCGACCCTGCGCGCCGCAGCCCGCATGCTCCGCGTGTCGCCTCGCGCTGCGTGGACGATGCGCATCGCGAGCGGCGCGAGTCGCCGCCCCTGCACGATCCGCGTGCGACGACAGCCGCTCCCGAGCCGCCCGTGCATCGCGCGCGAGCTGGCGCCGACATCATCGCGCGCGGGCTCGATCTTCGGGCGATGCGAAGCGTGATGCGCGTCGTGTTCGCGGGGGTGGGGCTGACATCGGCCCGGCGCGTGGCCGAAGATGGACCATGCTGGCGAGTCGCGGAGCCGTGCTGTTCGACCTCGACGGGACGCTCGTCGATTCGGCGAGCGATCTAACGACGAGCGTCAACGCGGTGCTCGCCGAGGAGAACCTCCCGCCGCTCACCGAGACGCGCGTGCGGCGGCTCATCGGCGACGGCGCCGCCGAGCTCATGCGACGCGCCTTCGCCGAGAACCGGCGCGATCCGCCGATCCATGCGCTCGATCGCTTCCGCGCGCACTACTCGGAGCGATGCCTCGAGAGCACGCTTCCCTATCCGGGAATCCCCGAGCTCCTGCGCCAGCTTCGCGATGCGCAGCCGCCGCGCCGCATCGCCGTCGTCACGAACAAGCCGACGAGCTTCTCGACGCGCATCCTCGAGGGACTCGGCCTGTCGACGATGATCGACGAGGTCGTGGGGCCCGAACGCGTCCGCGCGCGCAAGCCCGCCGCCGAGCACGTTCTCGACGCGCTCACGATGGTCGGCGTGCGGCCGGCGGACGCGACGCTCGTGGGCGACAGTGCCACCGACGCTGCGGCGGGCCGACGCGCCGGCGTCCTCGTCATCGGTGTCACCTGGGGCTATCGCCCGCGCGCCGAGATGGAGCACGAGGGCGCGAGCGTCTTCGCCAACGACGTCGAGGAGTTGCGCGCCCTGCTGCTGCCGGTGCACTGACCCGCTGCCCTTCCCCACCACGCGGTCGTCGTCTACGCTCTCGGCACTCGAACACCCCAATGGACGCGCGAGCTGCTTCGCAGGCGTCGGAGCCTAGACCATGGCCACTGCACGATCCCCCCGCCGCCCTGCTCCGAAGACGCCGCGACGCGCGCCGAAGGCGGTGCGAGCCGCAAGGACGACGAGGGCCGCGAAGCCGGCGACGGCGAAACCAGTCAAGACTTCGACTACCCGCTCGTCCGACTGGCTCAAGTCGCCGAGCAGCGTGCGCCCCGAGGACGTGAAGCGCGTCGTCGATGCGGGCGCCGCGAAGGCCGACACGCTGCTGGAGAGCGCGTTCAAGCACGTGAGTCGTCTCGCGAAGCAGGCGAAGGCCGCGTGGGAGATGGTGACGGCCTGGTGGCGCGGCGAGTACGAGGCGCCATGGGCGAGCATCGCCTCGATCACGGCAGCGCTGCTCTACTTCCTCGGACCGTTCGACTTCATCCCCGACTTCCTCCCGCTCGTCGGCTTCCTCGACGACGCGACGATCATGGGATTCGTCGTCCACCGCGTGCAGGGCGATCTCAAGCGCTTCGCGGCGGCGAAGGGGCGAAGCCTTCGGGACGTCGGACTGGCCGATTGATCGCGCCCGGCCCGCGGCTGTAGCGTGGGCCCCCCATCGACGAGGAGCGAGACCATGCTGCCCTTCGGAAGCCTTTGGCTGCCGGTCGTGCTGTCCACCATTGCCACCTTCATCATCAGCTCCATCTGCTGGATGGTGCTGCCTCTGCACAAGAAGGACTACAAGAGCCTGCCCGACGAGGAGGGCGTGGCCGAGGCGCTTCGGAAGCCCTTGCCCGAGCCCGGCCAGTACATGCTGCCGAACTGCAGCCACGGATCGAAGGACTGGAAGGATCCCGCGTTCATCGAGAGGCTGAAGCGAGGGCCGGTCGGCGTGATCACTCTGCTGCCGCCGGGTCCGCCGAAGATGGGCAAGTCGCTCGGCCAATGGTTCGCGCATGCCTTCCTCGTGAGCTTCCTCGTCGGCTACGTCGCGCGCCACGCGCTGCCGGCCGGTGCTGCCTGCGGCGACGTGTTCCAGCTCACCGGCGCAGTTTTCATGGGCATCTACGTCATCTCGCGCATCCCCGACTCGATCTGGATGGGCCGCCCCTGGCATTGCACCATCGCGCACATGGTGGACGGCCTGCTCTACTCCCTCGCCGGCGCCGGCCTCTTCGCCTGGCTCTGGCCCTCGTCGGTCTAGCGTTCCGCTCCCTCACGCGCCTGTAGCTCAGCTGGATAGAGCAACGGACTTCGAATCCGTAGGTCGCAGGTTCGACTCCTGCCGGGCGCACCATTGGAATCAATGGGTTACGGGGATCGTGAGATCGGCCTGATCGGGCTTGGTGCCAAATGGGTGCCAGAGCCGCGCCGCGGCATGCACTCACCTCGCGCAAGTGAGAGCGCTACACGCGCGTCATCGCCTGCGCGAACCACCGCGCCGCGAGGCCCGCATCCACCGAGTGCTGCCATGTCTCCCGACATTCGACGCAGTTGAGCTCGCACCGCGCGCCAGTCCGCCAGCACTCGATCCAGACGATGCGGAAGTATCAAGTTTGAAGCCGGCCCCGGCTAGACGCCCCGCGCGTGCGCCGGGATGATCGCCCCTGGAACAGGCTGGTATGCCCGCCCTGATCGAAGCCATCGGCCACCGTCTCCGGGGCGTGGTTAGATCGGTGGAGTTGGTCCCGGTGCATGAGACGTTCCAGAGGCGCACCGGGGTCTTCGACCTGACCGGTCATCCCTCGGCGTCACGCTGCTACGCGTGGAGCCATACGACGGAGGGCCCGCGGCGGAGGTTCGTGGCCGTCCTCCACTCCCCTCCAGTGGGCCCAGCCGTGGATGCCGTCAGGGCGTCGATCGTAGCGGAAGCGAATGGACGCTAGAGATCTCGTCAGGGACGCTGCTGGAGTGGACGATCGTAAAGTGAGCGTCTATCTCATCAACGCCAGGATCCAAGTCGATACCGACCTTCCACTCGTCCCCATCAAAGTCGGGTTCAATCGGCAGGGTGCTGATGCGAATGATGAGATCCTGAAGGCGCCGGCAGCGAGCGTCGATCATGTTCCGCAGCTTGCTGACATCCGAGCCGTCGCCGTCGAAGGTCATGCCGTATGCGCTCCTGAACAAGGAGGACTCGCCATGACCAAAGGCGCGCCCGATGAGCATTTCGGTCGTGCCCTCCCACTCCTTGAACTCATCGCCATCCTGGAGGAATCGCGCGCGCGACAACATCACTCCCAGCATGAAGGCGATGTTGGAGTGACGAGAACTGTCCGTGGCCTTTCGCACGGCGCCTAGCGCCAAGGCCAGCTCCTGCCTGGCTTCTAGATCCATCCGCGCCGGCGCGAACGCGAACTTGACGCCGAGCACTACCGCCGCCACCAACACGGACGATCCACACCCGATCGCGATTCCGGTCAGGGCTTCTAGCACGCCAGCGATCTCGCCGTCGCCCAACACGTACGTAGCGGCCACGCCGACCCCGCTGACCAGCGCGCCGCTGATCGTGCCCGCGCCCCAGCCGTGTGCCGTGAATGTGTCCCGCCAAGCACGTCCAGCCACGCGGAGCCAGTACGGCCCGACGCTCGGCGACTTGGCGCCAGGTCCAGTTGCCATGCGCCGAGCCTACTCGCGCCGCCCTTCTGCCGCCCCACCGAACGCCGTCCGAACGCCGGAACCCGGCCCGCCCCCTGTGTCAGTCTTCGTCGAAGACTTCTGGTTCGCCTACATGGTTCAGGTGGAACCATGGTTCTTTCACGTGTGCCCGAGCCGGCTTTACGATCAACCGCTGGCGCCAGCGGCGCCCTCCACACTCCCAGCGGCCCTCCGTGCTACCCCGGTGCCCCACCGGAGGCAGTTGCTCGGGGCGGAGGTGTTGAATCTCGGACTTGCCTCGCTGAAACGCCTCCTTCTTCGCGAACAGCGTGAGCGTTGACCCATCGTGTTGCGGGATGTCGACCTGCACGTGCGTCGCAGGCCGGATGCCCTCACGGCAGACGAAGCGCACATCCTGCTGGCCGGCGTCGAGCTTCGCGATGAACTCGATCCTGGCGTCGTCCTTCGCGATCTCCCTGCGCGCACTCCGTTGCCGGTCCTCAATGGCGGCGGCGGCAGCAGCACGTTGAAGCTCGACCGCCTCCGCGATCCGATCGACCTTCGCCTCGATCACGCTCGGACCAGCGCGAAGCTCCGCGCGCTTGGCACGGCTTCGCCGATGCCACTCCCAAAACCGGACAAGGGGACCCAAGAGCGAGAGCAACGGGCTGGGCATCGCCACCATCCTTCGCTGCATGACCTATCGGCGTGACGAAGGGCTTCAGGACATCCTACTCATGGTCGGCACCGTTCAATCGCTGGTCGCCCGTCGCTGCGCTTACGCTTCCTCAATGACCTTCCCCGCCGAGACCGCTCTCATGCCAAGCCTGCTTCCGGTCGCTTCTTGCTGAGCGACCGGAATCCCCTCTCCAGGTCGACGGCCGTGATTGAGAGCTCGGTTGGCGGGAGACCGAGTTCTGCGGCCCGTGCGACGGCCACCGTAGCGGCCTCGCGGCAGAGGCCCGCAAGGTCGGCTCCGGACATCCCTGCCGTGCGTTCCGCCCATGAGTCAAGATCGATCGCTGCTTGAATCTTCATTCGTCGGGTCAGGACATCGAGGATCATCCTTCGGCCCGTCGCATCGGGAAGGGGAACCTCGATCGTGTGATCGAACCGGCCGGGTCGACGCACGGCTGGATCGATCGCCTCGAGGCGATTCGTCGTGGCGACGACCGCCACTCGCCCACGATCTTCAAGACCATCAAGGAGCACCAGGAGTTGGGCGATGAGGGAGATGTCATGTTGGTGGTCCATGGCGTCTCGATCGGGCGCGATGGCATCCAGCTCGTCGATGAGAATGATGCTCGGTTGGAGCGCGGTGGACCGCTCAAACACGGCCCTGAGGTTCGCCTCGCTCTGACCGACCCACCTCGACTTCACTTCCGGACCACTGATCACCTCGAGGTGCGCATCCGCCTCCGTCGCGACAGCCTTGGCGAGAAGCGTCTTCCCTGTCCCTGGAGGGCCGTAGAGCAGGACGCCGCCACGAGGCTCGACGCCGAGCTCCGCGAAGTGATCGGGATACTTCAACGGCAATTCGAGCGCGCTCCGAATTGCGGCCACTGCCGCCTCTTGGCCCCCGATGTCCGCATATCGCACCGTTGGCACGTTCCGCTTTCGTGGGCCGGACTCAGCCGTCTGCTCCTCGATGTCCCCCAGGCCGATCCTCACAGACAGGGCCCCGTGTCGTGACTCCTTGGGTCGAATGCCGATCCCTCGCGTGCCGTCGTGCCGCGAACGGACGACTTCGAAGCGGGATGCTTCTAGCAAGGAGATCTCCGTCGGGAGCGAGTCCACCGTCCGCTGCATTCGCTCCACCGAGAATGCCGGACACACCGAACAGATCGAGGTCCTGTTCGCGGCCTCCAAGGCGGCCTGGAGGCGTGACTTGTCTACCTGGAACACCGTTTCGTCCGAACTAAGATTGCCGAACTCGTACCAACGACCCGCCTTCTCCCTGAAGTAGCCATTCGAGCTCGCGGAGGATAGGGAGACTCCGACTTCCCAGCGGCAACCGAAGAAGCTCGGCTCGCGCGTCGGCGCTTCCTTGCCGAGACAGTAGTCGTCCCCCGCAGCTCCCTCGGGACGACGCTGGAAGCACTCGCGCACGCGGTAGAGCTCGACCTCGAGTTGCCAACGAGAGCCAGCGGAAACGCCGTTGATGTCCAACGTCGTGCTCTTCCACGACCGAACCGCCATCAAGAGCTCGTGGAACGTCTTCCAGACGCTCGGATCCCGCATGAACTCGCATGTCTTCACCTCGTGCCGAAGGCTTCGACCCTCCCCGGTCGTGGAATAGCCTGGCAGCTTGCGAGCCATGCGAACTGCGTGGTCGTAGTTGCCGGACGTCGAGCGCCCGAATGTCAGGTGAAGTTCACCCTGGGTTCTCATCGTCTCCTCCCGCCGAATCTGGCGGCCTCACTCGAGTACGCGGCCGAGTGTCGCGCGCCTCGCCTCCTCGCGGGAGGCCAGTGCGCGGTCGAGCACCAGGCTCGGCGCTTCGTGGGGGACGACACCTGCAGCTCGGATCCGGCCGCGCGTGGGTGTCCGCATCGAGTCTCCATCACTCAAGCCGCGCGTGCCGTATCGCGCCCAATGCGGGGTGTTTCGTGCTCGCAGATTCCCAGGCAGCCTTGAAGCCTCCATCGAAGTGGCCGGGATTGCGGCTCCGAAGCCACTCGAGCACTTGCTCCGGCAGCGCTACCGTCGTCGCCTCTGCATGCACGCGCCCCTCCTTGCGCGGGGCATGCCACACGGAATGGAGAGCCAACACGAAGGAACCACCGGCAGTCGCGTATACGCGTACGCGCGTGGAGGATGGCCGCACGGTAAGGAACCCCTCAACTGGCAGCTCGCACGATTCGCTAGCCAATAGCCAGCCATTGAACGCAAGGTCCACTTGGCCCGAACGAGGCACCACTTGGGCCACAGGAGGGTCCTCCATCCCATCCATCGGTGCTATGTGCTCCTTGGCGATGCCTTCCGTGCGCTCCGAGGGCTTCGGCGGCGCGGGTACCGGCGATACCGCCGCGCTCTTACCTCCGGTGACGAGGTGCTGTCCAGCCGTCAGGAGCAGCCGTCCAACCAGGAACGCGACGCCGATCGGCCAAGCGAGCATCAGAAGGAGAACGAAGCCCAGGCTCCTGGCATCGCGCGCCAGCGACGCCGCGTCGTTCTCGCCGAGCAACATGTCGCTGAGCTCGATGACCCCACGAAGGACTATCAGACCCAGGAACGGATAGGCCACGAGCGCCAGAATCCAGAACGGCTCGATGTGCTCGGATTGATGCATCAGAATCTCTCTCCCAGGTCCCCATGCGTCCTCCCTGCTCATCGCGGACGCTATCACTCCGCTCGCGTTCGCGCCGCGTTCGGACCCGCCCGCGCCCCGCGTCGGCAAGCAGGCTCGGGTGGCGAATCGACAACAGCGCCATCATCGCCCCCGAGGCGATCGCCCGTCGTGGTGGAAGAGCTCCGGCACGGGATGGCGCTCAGCCAGCAACTGTCGGCACCTCATTCCGGAAGAACGCCAGGCACTCGGCCACCTGCGGAATGGCATCGATGGACCCCTTCGGGGCGACAGCGAGGAACTGATCGCGATGGACGGCGAGCAGATGGCATAGCACCAGCACCTGCTGCGTGAATCCGATCCATCGGATGTGCAGGACCGTGTCATCGAGATTCGAAGGCATCGGACCGAACGTGATCGGCTGCGGGATGAGGGTCTTGCCCTCGTCCATCTGATCTAGGACGCCCGGCCCACTAGGAAAGCCACCCAGCTGGAACACGCGCGACGGGTCGGAGAGGGCCGTCCCTCCATGCTTCAGCTTCTGATACGTCCGCCAGCGTGTGATTCTCCAATTGGGAGGCTGAGTCTGCGTGCCGAAGGCCTCCATGAATACGGCGCGCGCGATTGCATCCCGCAACGAGGCGGGGTCGATACCCGGAAGAGGCTGCAGTGCGACGAATTCAAGGCCCACGAGTGCGGTCACGTCGGCATCCGTCTGAGCCGCGTGAAGGAGCCTCGGCAGTTGGCTCTCCTTCGAATCGAGGAGCGTCTGAACCAGCGTCTCACGAGGAGGGTTGTCCACTCGGAAGCAGCGCAGCGCATGCAGCAGGAACGAGAGATCCTCGAGGGCGGCCATCCGCAAAGCCATGATGCTGAGAGCGGCCCGCTCCCTGTCACCTGGCTGGCCTGAACGCTTCGCGCCGTCGTGGATCCACAGCGCCAGCTTGCCCCGCATCTGCGCAGCGAACTGCATGTAGTCGAAGAGGAAGCCGAACTCGAGCTGCCTGAAGAGACGGGGGCCGAGACCCTTCTCGCGCCGACACGGCGGCTGGGCATGCTGCTGCATGACGCAGGGTCGACACCCGACGAGCTCGTGCGTCGCGCAAACGACTCCACCGTCCTTCGGTCGCGGACCAGGCAGCAGCTTCTGGCAGGAGTAGCACCGGATCTCCCCGTACTGCTGCGACTTCTCTGCCGGCAATGGGTAGCGAGTGAGCGCCGTCTTCATCAGGCAATCATACGGCCCATCGCCTGGACTGTCGGCGCCCCGGGTCGTCCGCTAGAACTAGAAGCTCTTGTGCGAATTCAGACTGCAAGACCTCCCGTCGTCGCTCCGGATCGGTGGCGAGCGGAAGCAGGTGCGGGCACATTTTGAACTCGCGCGATTACTGCATCGGACCTCCGCCTACCGCCGGTCTCCGAAGCCCGCCTCGTCGCATCTCTCCTTGATCTGCAGGAGCCGGACCGCCTGCCAGTCGGCAGGGATTTTCCGCGGCATCGCACAAGCGATCGTCAGCGCGGCGCTGTCGTCCGGCAGGAGGAGTCCCTTCGTCCTGGCGAACGCCCCGAGTTGCTTCCAGAACTCGGCGCCAAGGTTGAGCACCGCCGTCACCGCGGCCAGCCCCTCGCTCACGTCCTGCTCCTCCCGGTCCTTCCTTCTCGATGAGCGCACCCCGTCCTTGTCGAGAAGCAGGTCGTCGAAGGCGGGATCGACTGGAACCTCCATCTCGAGCGCCTGCTTGCGGCAGGCCTGCTGCTTCGCCCACTCCGAGACGTTCATCCCGTCCTTCGGTGGGGATCGCAGCACGCGCATCATTACCTCCGCAATCGCGAGCAGTTGGCTCTCGAGGACATCCCCCGCACGCTGCGTCGTCCAGATCTTCAGGTAGTCGAGCCTCCCGCCATCGGATCGAGCAGCCGCAAGGGCGGCAAGGCGGGCAGCGGTGTAGGCGACGACTTGGGCACGATACCCACCCTCGTACCACGACGCACTCGAGACGAGGGCCTCCGTGCGACGGAACAGGATGGTGCGAGCGGCCGCTCCCCTGTACCAGTCGTCGCTGTAGAGGCTCCGACGCGTTTCGTCCTCCCAGTGCTCTGTCACCCGTGCTGCGAATGCCGTGAAGGACTTCTCGGCACCCTTGCACGCGATGTCAGGAAGGAGATCGAAACAGCTCTCCACCTTGGCCAGGTCCGTCTTGGTGATCACTTGGTTGCGAGGGTTCAACCTCAGGAACTGGTCCCTCCTTGCAGCCGTCAAGCCCGCCTGGTCATTGAGGTGTTGCCCGCGCGCACGTTCGTAGTACCAGTGCGTCTGGACCTGGGAGCCGCCGATTGCGGGAGCGAGAATGCGTCTCGAGCACTCCTCCATGCGCAGGTGGAAAGGATGATTCGCGAAGAAGTCGCTCGCCCGCACGCTGTTCTGGCTGTTCGCGTACTTCGATACGAGCGGAATGAGGACTGTCGCGATCTCCGGCCGCACGACCGACAACTTCATCGCGACGAATACCGATTCCGGAGGGAGCTTCCCCTCGCGCTGTAGCGCGGCCAGTGAGGCAGTGGTCTGCGCGCCATTCACGATCTGCAGGTCGGCCGCACCGGTGAGGAGCAGCATCCCCGCGCGTCCCGCGATGGTGGTCACCGTCGAGGCCGTCGCTGCGATCCCATTGTTGTAGGCGAAGAACCGCGACGGCTCCCTGCCAAGGGTGGCGGCGATGCCCTTGTTGATGTTGCCGCGCCGTCCAAGGAACGTCCGGACGTTGCCCTCGAGGATCCGGCTGCCGTGTCGGAGGTAGATCTCCGCAAGGAACTCGCCCGGGATCACCGCGAGATACGCGTCGTAGTCGCCCACGCCGATAGCCGCCGGAAGAACGGGGAGCCCCCCGCCTGGCAGGGAGCTCAGGTCGACGAAGAGGTCATCGCGAAGATGCTCTGCCTCGTGGATGCGCTTCAGACGTGTCACGTCCCAGACCTGGAACGTGACGGGGATGCCATCGGCGGACATGGCTGGAGGGATCTCCTTCAGCCGCTGGCTCACCCGACGATCGGTCACAACGCTGAGGCGCAGCGCTGCTAGTTGGCCTGTCGTCCGGATGCGCCGGGCGAGCCCCCACAGCGGACGGCTCTCCTCGATGTTCGCGGTCAACCAGCCGGCCCGCGCCTGATCGAACACACGAAGCAAGCGATCGAACCCCTGCTCCCGCGCGTCCTGTATACCGATCGTCTGCGGAGTGTCGGACCCGCCGTCGTGGACCGCTGCAATGAGATGCAACGAATCGTCGGCATCATCGAACGCGAATGCGTCGATTTCCAGCTTCCGACTGCCGTAACCCGCAAGACTCTCGCAGCACATCTCGGCATCCGGCAGCTCACCCGCGTCCCGAAGCCGCTCAAGCACCTCGCCCACGAACCCTTCACGCATGCTGGTCGAGTGGGTTTCTGCCCGGGAGGCTGCAGAAGCGAGGAGCTCCGAGCGGAATTCCTCCTCGGTCATGACTCGCTGCTCCAGACGATACGACCACCCGGTGGCAGCGTGATCGTGTAGTCGGCATCCTCGACTCCGGCCGGTACGGACTTGGCGGAGAGGCGGGGGAAACCGGGGATTACGTCGTGCATCTCGATGGCGATCGGCCGAGCAGCGAACTTGTCGTGCGACGGATGGTCGTGCCAACCGGCGGATGCGAGGGCCGCTTCGAAGTCGATCAGCGCATCGGCATCCCCTGCGAGCCGCGCGCGCAGGCGCTCGATCAGGATCGGGACCGTAACGGCGCCGGTCGCCGCCTCGCCCGTCACTTGCACGCGCACGACGGCCAACATGAGCGGGTCGACTCCTGAATCCAGTTGATCCAGCCCACTTATCCTCACGCCAGTAGCATCCTGCGCGGCCGTCTTCACCTCGATGCGCGTCCCCGTGGGCAGCAGAAAGTCCTGCGGGGTGCCACGCGGTCCTGTCCACGCGATGACCGCATCCCGGAGCGTGAGGGTCTCAAGGAGGTTGGCGTCGAGGAAATGAAGCTCCCCGAGAAGTCCTGCGAGGACAGGTAGACCAAGACCGTCTGAGTCCCGCTCCAGAAGGTGCCGCCAGCGCTCGATCCGGCCGACGGCAACCTCGGCCAGTCTCGCCTCGTCGATGCCTGAGCGTGTGCAGGCGATGATATCGCGGCACAGTGCCGCGAACACGCCGACGAGCGACGGTTCCTCCAGGCCGATCCGCAGCGACCAGCGGCCGTCCGCGCGAGCTCCGTGCTCGACGAGAATTGCGCGCAGGGCACGCGGGGTCGCCGGTTCCGTGCCGCAGACCACGACGAGGCCCGGCCGATCCGGTGGCTCGAGGTCGGCGTAGATATCCATTGGGTGCGTGGCATCGACACGACGCTGACGCGGGCCACCGGAGAACCTCTGCAGTTCGATCCAGAGCTGCTCAATCGTCGGTGTCATCGTCGTCTCCGCTCTCATCGTCGTTGGAGTCGGGCTGGAGCAGCTCGTTCTGCGCAACACGATTCAGTCGGTACCTGACCAGATTCCTCGGGGCATCCGGATCCTGCGCACCCGCGAAGTGGAGGCCGAGCGCCGGGAGGACAAGTCCGTCGCGGTACGGCCGCTCCGTGGCCTCGGGTGCGGCGCCGACGCTTTCGTAGCCCCGCAGGAGGTAGATGACGAGCAGCGGTGCCTTCATGATGCTGCGCAGTTCGTCCTCTTCCTTCTTCGCTCCTCCGGCCGTCGCCGTCCTCAGCTCATCGAGAGTGAAGGCGTGGTGCAGATCAGAACGGCCGCCAACGCGCGAGCTCTTGCCGGAGACCAGCAGGGACCCATTGTCGGAAACCTTGACCTTGCGTCTTCCTGCCACGATGCTCGTGTCGAGAAGCTCCGGAAGCCTGACCACCGCTGGCCTTCCATCCAGCTCCAGCGCCTTGCCCCTGGTCGGCAGCGCCACCGTCCAGTCGGCGAACACCGGATCCCTTTCTCCTCCGGGCTCGCGCAGGAAGGCCGCAATGCTGTCCCCCTGGAAATCGAAGTTGAGTGGATGCACCAGGAAGTTGTCGAGCAGATCGGCAACAGCGCTGGCAGGCACGCCACGCCAGATGACCGCACCACCGTGGGGAGACTCCTCGCACGCGCCGCGGAGTGCGAGAAGGCGTGCAACGAACCGGTCCACCTGGTCCAGGTTCTCCTCGTTGCGCCGCCTGTCGCAGTAGAGCCGGGAGGACTCGATCATCCTGCCGACGAGCGAGATCTCCCGGACTTCATCGACGTTGATGCCCGTCGCCATCTTGTTGCGCGCCGTGATGAGGAGAGTGTGCGGATGCACCCGTACGCGCAGGCCGAACTCCCGTGGGCTCGCCCTGCGGCGCCGCATCCGACCGAAATCGCGCTTGAGCTCGGCGATTGCCTCCGTCACGTGGCGATACCAGCCCTCGGTTTCCTCGGGCATCCAGACGCGGCAGAGATCGCGGTACCCATCGCGGTATCCGAACCACCGACCCATCTGCACGAGCGTGTCATACGCTCGGGCGTTGCGCATGAAATAGCTGGTCGACAACCCGGAGAGCGTGAGGCCGCGGGACAGGCTGTTGCCCCCCACGGCAACAACACGCACGCCGGGCGGCTTGTCCGTCACGCCGTAGTCCAGGCTCCTGGCACCGGTTGTCTGGTTCACTGCCTGGACGCGAACCGGCCCGATCGCTTCATGCAGGGCCAGAAGCACGTCCGTCCAGGTCTCTCCGCAATCGGCAAACTCGTCCTCGAAGGTCGCCGCAAGCGCAGCGATCTCCGTCGATTCCATGGCCGCACGCTGCGGTGGCAGCGCGCCATGAAGCCGCACGGCACGGCGGATCTCCTCGAGTTCGAGATGGAGCGCCTCGGCAACGCCGTTCTGCACTGCGGTGAAGCGCGATACGTTCACCAGCATCGATCGGTGTATGCCCCCGTCCCGGCCTGGTCCTCCATCGCGGTATCGGATGTCGCGGATCGCCGACGCGAGAAGGAAACACCGAAGCGCCGTTCGCAGCGAGTCTGGAAGGGCCCCTGGTGCTGCATCCTTCTTGTGGCTTCCGGGAAGCCAATCCTCGCCATCGGTGATCGAGGTGACGGTGTCGGTCCTCTGCGTACCGCGCCCGGGGGACGATTGGTCCTCAGGCTCCCGCGGCTGGAACAGGGTATCCATCCCCAGGTAGTTCGTCGGTGCCTCGAGCAGATGGATGAAGTCGCGGGGGAAGAGATCGTCGCCCAGCATGTCGTCGGTCGAGGACGGATCGATGAAGATGTTCGCGAACGGCGTGGCAGTGAACCCGACGTAGCTGGAGCGACGGAACAAGCCGAGCAGATCGCGGATCGCCTTGTTGATCGCCGTGGTCTCGGCTGGACTCTGCCTCGTGTTGATCGATGCGTTGTCCGCCTCGTCGTCGATCATGAGAAGGGGAAGATCGACTTTCCCGTCCCTGTCCTGGTTCCGCGCCCGGAGCCAGCCTGCCAGACGTTCGAGCACTCCCTTGTTCTTCTTGGTCACGACGAGCACGGGTTCGTTGATGGCAGCAAGCGAGATGTTCAGGGCCGATGCCGCAGTCTTGCGGAAGTCGTTGTCTCGCGACGTGAAGACCACTCCATCGCGCTGACCATCGATGAGTCCGACGCCGACATGTCGCTTCTGGCGGGCCTGGGCGCCGACGAGGTAGTCCCGGCTGTCGAAGCCGATGAAGGCCTCGTCCAGTCGCTCCTGCGTTTGTCGCCGGACATTCTCCAGCGTCCCCGTCAGGAGGATGATCATGCGGTAGCCGGCATCCGCTGCCTTGCAGATAAGCGCCGAATACGAGGCAGTCTTGCCCGATTGCACGTCCCCCATCACGAGGCCACGACGCTGCCATGGAAACACCTCGGCGGGGTTCCCCAGCAGGTCGAGGAGCTCATCTGTCGACCGGTCCAACGTAGCCGCGACCAGCGGCGGCCACCCCCGCCTCAACAGCAACTCACGATACCGGGTCCAGTAGAAGGGGTCGATTGATCCACGCCGCGCATCCAGCCAGGGAGCGTGCTCCTCCTCCGCCCTGAGCGTTCCGCCCATGTCCATCCGGATCGCGAACCGCGCGTGGAGCAGTCGCCTTGCATCAGTTCTCGTCGCCTGATCCGCACCGAACGCGGTCGCCAGCCGATCCAACACCTCGTCGATCTCCGCCTCGGCCGGGGGCGGATCAAGTGGCAACAGATTCGCTGACGCGGCAGCAAGCGCCTCCGGGGTGACGTCGCTCATCCGCGAAGCCTATCGGCAATGCGGCGGGCCCCCTCGGGGTCGCGGCTGAACGGGTCGGTGAGCGGCAGCCGATCCAGAAGGCGCGTCACCGAATCCGGTCGATCGCCGAAGGCGGCCACCAGCCGACCGGCTAGGTCCACGAGTTCATCATCGGCCATCGTGCTTCCCTCCATGACAGGCAGGTCATTGCTGATGTGCAGGTGGATGTCGTGCAACGGGAGGCACTGCTCGAGCAGGCGCAACAGCTGCTCCATGGCGCTGGCCTCCATCCCTGGGGCTCCAAGCGCAGCAACCGCGGGATGATCCCGGTTGACGCGCCAGGAGAAGGCACTGTCTCGGCCCTCGTGCCGAGTCCATAGCGGGATGCGGTCGGTGTTGGTCGACGGCGTCCCCTTGTGCGTGTAGACGCGACGGCTCCGGATCGTGACATCGCCGACGATGCGCTTCAGATGCGGACGCAGTGCCGATGGCGGCTCGGCAACGGTCTTGCGGATATCGACCTTCCAGAGGTGATCGAGCTCGACGGGCACGTCCACGCGGACGCGCGCTAGACGGATCAGTTCGTCGGCCGGCACGATGCGGAACCAACCCCCGGAAACGATGAGACGCCCTCCCCGGTAGACGTAGAAACCATGACCGGTCTTCACGCTTTCCCTGCCGCCGGCGCGACCGATCTCGTCGGCCTTCAGGCGTGACGGGAACGGGAGCACGAAGGGAGACACGGTGACGGGATGGCCGTCGACGCTGAAGCTCTCCGAGTGCAGCGCCTGCCCTCGCACGTGTCCCTCCAGGAACGGGTCCAGACGCGGAAGCGGTCGTCCATTGACCGTGATCTCGAACGGCCCGACGATCTCTCCCGCGAGGAAGCGGTGAAACACCATGGCGAGGTGGTCAGCGCTTCCATCCATCGTCGCATCCAACGCCGCCTGCGGGCTGCCTCCACCCGCCGGCGTGAGCCGGTCGAGATCCTGCCAGATCACTGCGGTCCCGCGCCCCTGCTCTCTCAGCAGGTCCACCGGCTCGGTCGGTACTGTTCCGATCGCCGGCTTGCAGAGCCACCAGGCGCGGCGGCGCTCGCACTCAGCCATGTCCCACGCAGCGACGGCGAGGACTCCGTCCCGCATGGAAACCACGGTCAGTCGCAGGCACTGCGAGAGCGAGGCTGTCTTCAGGCCCAGACCGAACCTGCCCAGGTCGTTCCCGAATCGCGTCTTCCGCGGGTCTCGACTGCCGAACCGCATGGCGGCAACGAGCTCCTGCTCGTCCAGCCCCTCGCCGTCATCCACGACGATCACGACAGGCTCCGGGGTGGCGGTGAAGCGGATCGTCACGTTCCTGGCCTCAGCGGCGATGCTGTTGTCGACCAGGTCGGCCAGCGCCGCCGCTGTGGTGTACCCGACGGCCCGTAGCGACTGCATCAGCATCGGCGCGACCGGCGGGAGTTCCACCCCGTTCGAGGTTCGCTGGTTCAAGCTGACCACCCTGGATGTCGCGGGATTGCTCTACGATACCGTAGCGATGACGTGGCTTCTGGCCCTGTTTCGGATGGCTAACTCTAGATGCACCCTGCCCCACTCGTCCCGCTCGACGGCATCTTGCAGGGCGCAAGGGCGGGCAGATGACGCGTCCCGCCCCCCGACCACTCGCGCGGCCCCGAGCGCGCCGGGGGCGCCGGCACCGCGGCGACATCATGTCGCCCGCGACGCGCAGCGCGCTGATGTCGCGGATCAAGGGACGCGATACCGGTCCCGAGAGGGTCGTGGGGCGCCTGCTCGCGGACGCGGGTCTCCGATTCGAGACGCATGCTCGCGATCTCCCCGGTCGGCCGGATTTCGCCTTCCGGAAGGCACGCGTCGTAATTCTCGTCGATGGCGACTTCTGGCACGGATGGCGGTTCCCCGTTTGGCGCGACAAGCTCTCGGTCGCATGGGAAGCCAAGATCGAAGCGAACCGTTGCCGGGATGCGAGGAACCTCCGCCGCCTTCGTCGGCTGGGCTGGAAGCCGATCCGACTCTGGGAACACCAGATCGAACGCGACCCTGTCGCGTGCCTGGAACGGGTGCTGTCGGCTCTCCGCGCACGACGTGACAGGCTCTGAGTTTCGACTGGAGGATCCGGGGCGAACCTAGTAGCGTTCGACTCGTGCGACCGAGAACTCTTGATCTCTTCTCCGGTGCCGGTGGCTCCAGCTCCGGCGCGCGATCGGCCGGCGCCCGGATCGTCGCGGGAGTCGATGCCTGGGACATCGCGGCGCGAACCTATGGTGTGAATTTCCCGGAAGCTACGGCTCTTCATCTTCGCCTCGAAGCTGACACCGTTGCATCTGCCGTCCGAGCGTCCGGCCGCATCGACTTGCTTCTGGCTTCGCCCGAGTGCACCAACCACACCTGCGCACGAGGATCGCGGAAACGCTCCGAGAGCAGTCGCCTGACGGCCATGCAGGTCCTGCATCATGTCGACCACTTCGCCCCGCGATGGGTCGTCGTCGAGAACGTCATCCAGATGCGCAGGTGGAGCCGCTACCCGAAGTTCCTCTCGGCGTTGCGTACCAACTTCGAGGTGAGGGAGGAAGTGCTCGACGCGGCGGACTTCGGCGTGCCGCAGTCGCGGCGCCGCCTCTTCCTGATCTGCGATCGGGTCCACGAGCCGGGCGCAGTGGAACCTTCGGCCCGGACGCACACGCCCGCGCGGACGATCCTGGACCCGATGGGTACCTGGCCGATGAAACCCCTTCTGACGAGCCGGCGTGCGAAGGACACCATCCTGCGAGCCGAACGGGCGATCGCGGAGGTCGGGGCTCGCGAGCCGTTCCTGCTCGTGTACTACGGGACTGATGGTGGCGGCGGCTGGCAGTCCTTGGATCGCCCGCTTCGCACGATCACGACGTTGGACAGATTCGCGCTCGTCGTCCCCTCGCGCCACGGGCATCAGATGCGGATGCTGCAGGTCCCGGAACTCCGGCGGGCCATGGGTTTCGATCCCCGGTTCCAGCTCCCTCTTGGTACGAGGCGGGATCGCATCAAGCTCCTAGGGAACGGGGTCTGCCCACCCGTGATGGCTGCAATCGTGGATGGGCTGGTGCACGGGCGGAATGCTGCTAGATCCTCTCTCGCGGATCTGCGGCAACGCCGAGCCGGATAGGCCGCCGTCCTCGCTGCGCCGCCGCCGCTTCCACGTAGTCCGTTTGCGGCCTTGAATCGCGTTGATCGGGATCTCCGGGGCTCGGCTGGAGGCGAAGCCGAGTCAAGCGCTAGGCTGGCACGCGGTCGCGCCGAGGAGCAGCGGCTTGGCTTGGTCCCGATCGGCCGCCTGACGGAGACGCGTCTTGGATCCTGCGACGGAGATTCCCGCCCCCAAGCTCGTGGAGGCTTGGTTCAGGTCGCTCGTGCAGGAATGGAGGGCTGCACGTGCATGTGCACTCCCGGAAGTCGCACTCGAGGCCGATCGCTCGATACGCAGCCTCGCTGCGCCGCTCCAGACCATCATCATCCTCGATGGCGACCAGGCGACGGGCAGCAAGGCGGCGGCATTCGTGCTGCTGCGGGATCCTCGGCGGCGCGACGGCGCGGTCAGGGTCGTTCGCGTTGCAGGGACATCGCAACGGGATACAGCCGGACATCCGCTCCGCATCGCTCGCAGCCTGCTCGCTGAATACGTCGCGAACATGTCCCTCAACTGGTACCCAGGGAGGCCAGTGGTGCCGGGCGGGCCGCATCCTCGCTGGGAAGCCTTTCGTCTGCAGGATGGCAGGGACACGGGGGCGTGGATCGTCGCCGGAGACCCAACAGGGATCGACATCGACGAGTACGTTGCGAGCTGTTTCACCGTGGAAGCGGGCTCGACAGGTGATCCGATGCCGAAGCCGCATGCCGGGGAACCACAGCTGTGGGCGGTCAAGCGCCGTTCGGATGTGGGGATGCAGCGCTGGCTCGAGCACCATGCGTCGGCGTTGTTCCGGGCGCTCGGCGTCACAGGCCCATTCTGGTGCGGGATGAACCTGCGGCGCCGGGAGGTGTTCGGCGCAGGCAATGATGGTGATGTCGACATCATCGGTGGCCCCCTCACGTGGGACATCGATCCGGCATCCTGGGCCAAGAGAATCGAGGCGATCGTCCGGACCGTCCCGCCGACCGCACACCATTCGCACGCCGAGGAGCGGGCTTGCCAGACCGCGGCAGCGGACGGCCACATCGAATGGCCGCCGCGCCTCGATCGGCTTGTCGCCTGCGAGGCCGTCGCTAGCTACTACGACTCCGACGCCGATCAGATGAAGCGCACGCTGGTCGACGAGATGCACCGGGTAGAGGGTCAACTCCGGTTGCTCGACCGATATGGAGTCGATCGCATTTCGGCGTTGCACATCATCGCGACGCGGCCGGGCGCGCCGACCGGTGCCCACCCGTGGTTCCAGGCGACCGACGAGGCGATGCGCGCCCTGGACGCCGTTCAGAGGTTGGGAGACCTGGCCATCGCTCATCGCCCCGCGCGCGCGGGATTCTTCCGGATCGTCATGGCTGCTGTCGGTGATCTGTCTGAACGGACGGCGGGCTCCGGGATGCCGCTCGACGTCATCCGGGCCGCGGGCGCACCGTGCGGGGATCTGGCGACCGTATCCGATTGGCGACAAGATGAGCTCGCGCCGCGGCTGGCGCGGCTCCCGAATCCAAGGAGCTCTGTGGCCTACATCCGGCGTTGCGACGCGTGCGGCGACTGGTACTGGTCGCCGTGGCAGCCGTTCGGAGCGTGCCCATGCGCAACGCTGCGCTGCCCCGACGGCCCCGAGGATGGGGAAAGGCCAGGATAGGTCACGCGACCGTCAGCTGCGAGGCCGACGCCTGGAAGTCGGCAGTCATGTGCGCCCGATGGGCGCCAAGAATGAATGGGACGGCTGCGCCGGACGGTCGACGCAGCCGCTGGGAGCGATCTGAAGCGCAGCCACAACATCCGTCGCTGCCACGCGTGAGCGCACGCATCCGACGTGCCGCTGATCCGGCGTTGCCGCGAGCGCCGATCCGATGTCAGCGCGACGACTCGTCGGCAGCTCCGCCTTCATTGCCTCTCGGCTGGACGTTCAGTCTTCATGGTGTGCGGCCCGACCTCGAGCCCCGGCTCCGCAGGTACGCAGTGATCACTGCCGCCACTACGGTCGCGAGGACCTCCAGCACGACGAGGAGTCGAATGCGTCTTGGGTTCATGCGAGCAGCCCTCGCTCGGCGATGGAGCAGTGGCCGTTCCGCGTGACGACCACGTGGTCGAGCACCGGGATGCCCATCAACTCGCCCGCCCTAAACAGGCGGCGGGTGAGCTCAAGATCCTCGCGTGACGGTTCCGGATCACCACTTGGGTGGTTGTGCACGAACGCCACCGAGGCCGCGTTGGCGAGAATCGCAGCCTTGAAAACTTCGCGAGGGTGCACGAGTGCCGCCGTGAGATGTCCGATGCTCACGACTTCGCGGCTGAGCAGCCGCCCCTTCGCATCGAGGTGGAGAACCACGAAGTGCTCGCGGTCGAGCTTCGTGAGGTCCGGCGTGAGCAACGCAGCGATGTCGCCAGCGCAGCAGATGGTTGGTCCGAAGCGTCCGACGCGCTCCCTCACGAGGCGCACGCGGACTCGGTAGTGCCAATCGGGCATGGGTGCTCCTGGAACGACGAAGGCCCCGCCCGGCATGCGCCGAACAGGGCCTTCGGGGAGAGGTTGTTGATGGTTCAGTCCGTGAGCTGAATTCCGAGCTGGAAGTCCTGCACGACTTCGCGCGGCAGCTCCTGCCCTACGAGATGCATCCTGACGAGACGAGTCGCGATGCTGCTGATTCCGAGCACGGTGAACAGGATCGTGCGCGCCGAGCACGGTTCTTCCACGGCCTCGGCGTCGGCATGCAGCGATGCCTCGTAGCGCCGTCCTGCGGCGGGATCGGACGGGACGACCGAGTGGACTCGCGCGACGAGCCCACCCATTCGACAGTCGATGAGCATCGACACCTGCGGATCGAGCTGCACTGCCTCCCAGATGGCGCGCCGGGATGCCATGTTGTCGACGGCTGCTACGACGACGCCGCGCAGTCGACCGCCCTGGAATCGCCTCGCGTGCGCGGTGATGTCGACGCCCTCGAAGCTGCGGATGAGATCGGCGAGTGCGTGGACCTTCAGCCGGCCGAGATCCGATAGCCGATAGAACTGTCCGGGCAGGTTCCCAACATCGACGGCGTCATCATCGAACACCGTGATGCGCGTGAGGCCCATCTTCGCCGCCGTCAACGCGACGAACGAGCCCACCGCCCCAGCGCCGACGATGACGACGGGCGTGTCCAAGACCTCGAGCGGCAGGAGATCGAGTTGCCGCCGAAAGCGGAGCGATGGTTCAGGGGCCGACATCGAACCTCCCGTCGCCATCGCCGAACGGGTCGAGCAGCTCATCGATGTCGTCCCATCCGAGATCCGTCCCACGCCCTCGCGCGGAAGCCGGATCGCGCGGCCCTCCGAGGAGGGGCCCTCGATGGAGCGCTGGCACCATCGACGCTGCGCTCGATTCTTCCGTCACCCGCTCCCTGAAAATCCGCTCGCAGTCCTCGCGCAGGCCGAGATCCGCGTGGTGCGTGCTGATGGGTAGCTCATCGAGCACGACATGGACGGGATGCCAGATGTCGACGCGCGCCTGCTGGTCCCCCGCCTTGTTGACGACGAGCGACACCGTCCAATCGTCATTGGCGAGCGATCGGATCGTCGCCTCGTCAGTGGACGAGAAAAAGGTCTTGAGGGACCCGTGGCTGTGTTGCCAGAAGCGCAGCCGGCTCACGTCCTCGCCGGCAGCATCGAGCTCGGCGAGCAGGCGCGCGACTGCCGCGTGGTCCATCTCGGTCTCCGCCACGCCGCAGTGCTGGTGGATCAAGAACACGCGTGAGACGAGGAACCCACCCGGCGTGAGGTCCGCGATGCCCAGGCACGACATCTCCCCGCGGGCGACGTCCGTCCACCAGCGAATTCGTTGCTCGACCTCGGGCACGAGGAAGACGGTCGGTCGCGTTGCGCTCAACTTCACGATGCCACCTCCTGTGGCGCTTGCGCTGCCGCAACTCGCCACCCACCGCTGTCCATGCAGGTCGTGCATGCGCCAGTCGCGGCGCGTTCGGAGACTGCCTTCACCTCCCTGCAGGCAGGACAGGTGAAGTGCGACGCCTCCCAGCAGCCGGTGCACTGCGTGCTCTCGCGCGCCTGCTGCCGGCTCGTGAACTGCCGTTGGCAGCCCGCGCATCGGAACGTGCCGGACTCGTAGCAGCCAAGGCACACCGCCTCCTCCGAGACCCACGTGACCTCATCGCTCGCGGTCTCTTCGAGGCAGAGCGAACACGTCTCCCTGCCCGGGCTGTCTTCCTCCTCGTCGTAGTCGTCATCGCTCGTCTCGTCATCCGAATGGTCAGGGTCCCATGCGGACAGCGGCTGATACGCATCGCCCTCGGCGTACGAGATCAACAGTCGGTGCGCTGCGACGAGCAGCCCGGCCCACTCGCGCTCGGCGAGCAACCGCGTCGCGGCCGGACGCAGCGAGCCCCAGCAGATATCCTCCGGGCGAGGGCTGCGCACGTGAGGGTGATGTACGCCGTTTGCGACGTTCGTGGTGTTGCGGATCGTGATCTCGGCCGATTCCAGATGGATGCTCACGTCGAAGCTGCCGACTTCGACCTCGTCGCCCTCGTGCTCGATGGTGACGGGGCCGAGGTGAGCGACGAGCAGGGAATCCTTGAGGTCCACGCGTTGGTACAGGCCGGGAACCAGGCGTTGCACCGACTCGTGCTGCTGGCGGGCTGCCTGCCGGACAGCCTCGGGAAGGGCGATCTGCATCGCACGCTGACGAGAGCGCAGGTCGAAGAGGCGCGTGAACTGCTCGCTCATCTGGTGCTCCAGCCTGGAGACTGCGTACTCCAGATTCTCGATCTCCCCAGGAAGGCGACCGAGGGCCTCACGCCACACGCGCTCCTCGCTGCGAACGAATGCCTCGAGCTGTTCGTCGCGCACGCGTGTGTTTGCGTGCTCGCCAGCGGCGTCGAGTGCCGGCGCCACGCCTCCCCAGAGATGCAGGAGCAGTGCGCGATCGTTCGCGATCAATCTGGGGTCGAAGGCGAGGTGGACGGCGTTGCCGTCGCTGTACGCGACGCAGGCGTCGCCCGCAGCGTGCGCCTTGGCGTCCGGCCCGGTGTCGGTGAGGGTCGCCAGCGCGACTGTTCTGGACGAACCGTCGGCGAGCACCAAGCCATGCGACGCGAAGGTGGCGTCGGCTGGTGGCGGCATCAGGACAATCCCGGCTGTCGAGTCGGCTTGGCCCGGACGGGACCAGGTGATGGACGTGCCGACACGCTGCGCATCGAATCGCAGGAGTTCTCGCACGTAGACGTCGTGGGTCATGGGGGGTCTCCGTAAGTGCGAAGGGCCCCCGGCCGCAGCGTCATGCCGCGGCCCGAGGGCCCGAGATGGGTTGGTGGATGCGAGGTCAGGCGGCGGCGGTTCCCCCCTTCACCCGCGGAACGGCGACGACGACATCGCCATCGGCGAGCGAGGTATCACCGGTGGCGGAGAGGCCGTTCAAGGTCAGGTCGAATCCATCGCAACCGATTCCGTTGTCGGTGAGAGCGGATTGGATGGTGCTGCCGGGCTCGACAGCGAGAACGTGAGCGGCCGAGCCCAACCGAAGCAGGCGGATCGTGAGCTTCATCGTGAACTCCTGTCAGGGACTGCTCCTCACGGAGCGTGGTTGCTGTGGGAGGCCGACCTGGCCTTGCAGCTCAGGCGGGCGAGGACAAGCTCCGCATGACGACGTGCGCCGTCGGAGCTCTTGAGCGCGCGACGGACGGCCTCGGCCGCGTGATGGGAGCCAGCGGCGGTGAGATGCCGCAGGGCAGCACGTAGAGCCGAGAGCGTCGCGTGGATGTGGGAGAGGTCGGCTGGCGTCGGAGGCCTGCCGCGCTTGCGCACGGAGCCTGGACGCCGAACGCGCGAGCGAACGACGGGTTGATGCACGCGAGTGAGGATCCCGGGGACGAAGCGTCAGCGGTCCTGAGCTCCCCCCGCCTACTCGATCGCCGCGACGGGGGACGAGATCGTGGGACGCAGCCCGTACCGATCGATCCGGTCGTACAGCGCCTGGCGCGAGATGCGCAGCTCGCGTGCCGTGCGGCTACGGTTCCAGCCGTTGGCGCCGAGTCGCGCGAGAAGGAACGCCCGCTCGGTCTGCGCGAACCAGCAGTCCCACGACGCCGCCGTGCCTGCTGCCGCTGACTCGGTCACGACCTCCGGCAGGTGCTCGACCGCGATCGGATCACTGCCGGCCAGCGCGGCTGCATGTTCGATCGCGTTCCGTAGCTCCCGGACGCTCCCAGGCCAGGAGCGAGAGGCGAGAGCCATCTCCGCAGACGGCGTGAGCTCGTTGCTCCGGCCCGTTCGGCCGGAAACCTTCGCGAGCAGGTGCCTCGCCAGCATTGGAACGTCCTCGCGTCGCTCATCCAGCGGCGGCAGGCGAAGTCGCAGCACATCGAGGCGGAAGCAGAGGTCCTGGCGGAACCGCCCAGCCCTGGTATCTGCGACGAGGTCGCGGTTCGTTGCCGCGACGATCCGGACATCGAACACCTCTGATCGATCGGCGCCGACAGGCCGGATCTCGCGTTCCTCGATTGCGCGCAGCAGGCGCCCCTGGAGACTCAACGAGGCGTTGGTGATTTCGTCCAGGAACAGGGTTCCGCCATTGGCCTCGGCGATCAATCCCCTTCGCGCGTTGCTGGCGCCAGTGAAGCTGCCGCGAACGTGGCCGAACAGCTCAGAATCGGCGAGGCCATCAGCGATGCTGCCGAGATCGATGGCCACGAACGGTCCTGAGGATCGCGGTGACATCTGATGCAGGATGCGCGCCGCCAACTCATGGCCCGTCCCGGTCGGGCCGACGAGCATGACATTCGCATCGGACGCAGCGAACGCCGTGAGACGGGAGCGGACGCTCGCGGCGGCAGGCGAGCGCCCCAGGAAGTGCTGGGCTGTGGGAGCGTGCTCATGCAGATTCGTGCATGGGGCGACATCCTGACGTGACGCGTCCGGGAACCTGCAAGTACTCGCGAAGTCGTGCATTCGGCAGACTCCAGATCCAGCCGCTGGGTGGGGCTCCTGCGGCTGGGCTGGAATGATCACGCGCCCGCGAGAGCGGAGACGGACCCCGGCTCCGATGATCTTCTAACATAACGATTGACATTGTTGATGTGCGCGCCAGCTGAACTCGGCACGGCGTCGCAGAGGGACAGTCCGAAGCGACGATCCGGCGCGGTCAGGGGGCGAACAAGGCGTTGATGTCGTGAACGAGCAACTCGAGCGTGCGTTCCGCCTCGGCGGGGCCGCCAAGTATCGCCTGTCGACGTGGATGCGACGCGGCGTTTCGCAGATGTCGGAGCGCCGACCAGCGGTTGAAGTCCCCATGCTTGAGCACGCCCTCCCCGCGAAGCCAATTCAGCTGCTGAGCGAACGTCTTCACACGCGTCGGTGGACATGGTTGGCTGGACGCACAGCGAAGGTGAATCGCAGTCTCCCCGATGCGCCAGAGCTGCTCCATTGCGAGAGTACACAGCGGGTAGAAGAAGTGTCCGTATGCCAGCGCACCGCGGGTGGCTTCGACCAGGGCCTGGACTTCCACAGGAACAAGCGAATGAAGCGCCGGTCGAAGCAGCCTGGATAGCCGCTCCTCACCCGTTGGTGAACGCATGCGCCCATCACGAAAGCCGACCATTGCTGCGCACACCGGATCAACGGCAAGCCAATTGTCCGGTGTGAGCCGCTTGAAGCCGTGGCTCGAGGCCTGACTCTGGGCCGAGCCTGGAGCAGGCGCGTTGATCATGTATCCGTAGACTGTTGGGGTCAGGGCTAGCGGATCGAGATGCCAAGGGTCCTCAACGAATGCGGAGCCGGACGTCGCCGTGGGCGCTCCACCCGGGATCTCGTGCACCTGGATCCCGGTCACCACGAACAGCGCTACTCGAGCGAACTCCCTCGCGTGTCGTACCTCGTTGGCTGTGAGCAACACCGAGGCGCCCGCGGTCGTCGTGCCCTTCACCTCGACGTGGAGTTCCTCGGAACCGCGAGTGCAGTGCAAGTCGTAGCTCCTCCGCTTGCCGACATCCTGGACCTCCCACCGCTGCGCCTTGAAGTGATCGATCGCGAGCTTGACCGCTCGGTCCTCGACCGCCTTCCTTGCGGCAGCGTTCAGTCCGTACCCCTGTCCTCCGGGCGTCGTCTCGAGCTCGGCGACGACGTCCTCCGCGGTGGGTAGAGGCTGATATGGCCCAGCCTGCGCGAGAAGGTTCGCCCCGTCGTACGCTGCGATCCTGCGGAGAACGTCCTTGGCCCAGACGAGCGCCTTGGCCTGGCCTCGCTCATCCAGCAGGTAGCACACGTTCGATCTACCCATGGCTCTGGCCCCTCGCGGCACCTTCCACTGGCGAGAAGCGATGGGCAGGAGCGTGCAACGGGCCGCATCGGCCTCGAAGAGAACGCTCAGTCCATGGGACGTGTCGATCGATCGGTAGCACGTGGCATCGTCGTACCAGCCGACCACTACGAGCACGCCCTGGGTGGGATGCGGGGCGACCATGACGACACGCACACCATCGAGTGAGGGACTCGCACCTGCCCTGGTATCGATGCGTTTCAGATTCAGCCCTCCTGCCCCGAACGTCGGTTGCGCGTAGCCCCGGCACACGCCGTCAACAACCTGGAAGTTCGACGCCTCGGCGCCAACGCGCGACCTGTTGTGGGAGCCGCCGCCGACTGGTCCCGTCTCCTCGTTCTGAAAGCCGTAGAAATCCATCCAGCCGATTCGGACGAAGACGACGCGTTGCTCGCCTTCAACCTCAACAACACCCGGCGGCTGCTCTCCACGCCGTGTGAACCTACGCCAGGCGGCGTCCACCTGTCGTGCGGCCGACTCGCCCATGTGCGCGATACCGACCACGCTTTGGCGCGGCGCTCGTGGAGTCTTGCCTAGGGTGCTCTCATCCCAATCGACCCACTCGATTGGCCCTATGGAGTGCGCGTATTCGTACCGTGGATCGTGCGTGTACCCGACGGTGGCGCCAACGCAGCAGATTCCGCGAACCATCCGGCCTTCGATGCCGACGACGAGATCGCCCGTGGCGAGCGTCAGGAGGTTCCACATGACTCGGGGCACGCGCGCCGGATGACGATCGCCCTGCCAATGTGCCTGCCCGGCATAGCCGCGGTCGCCCCTTGCCGCGACCTCGTGTACGAACCTGGCCCGATCCGTGGGCACCAGGCTCAGGATGGGCGCGAGATCACCGAGTGCAGGCCAACCCTGGGCGACGACGCCACGCTGTCTGAGCTGCTCATAGGTCGTGACGTCTCGATCAATGGCCGTCCACCAGACTGTCATGCTGCCCCCTTCGGCTCAGGATAGCTCCTCCTGGTGAAGCCAACCGCAGAGCAGCCGGTTGCCGTAGCGTGTGGCGCGCGAGAGGATCTCGTCCCCCAGGGACTCGGATTCGAACTCCGCAGGCCCCTACGCCGGAGCCTGCGTTCGGGAGCGCGCCGCGATGAGACCGATCAGGAGCCGGCTATCCGCCCCGACGAAGGTCTGGGTCGAGAAACTGAATCGCGATTGGATCGAGCTGCTGGTGACGTTTCAGGGGTGGCGCCAGTGTCGGCTCCTTTCCGCCGATTCGTTTGCCTCCCTCGCCCGCGACTGCGGCATGAACATCTGGTCGAACGACCTCCAGGCTCTGGAGAGGCGGGGGCTATTCATCCCAGCGCTTCGAACGCGATCACCAGTGTTCGTCGAGAAGGTCGAACATGTCGGCGACGGATTTCGCCTTCTCGGAGTGCTCGGGAGCGAAGAGGAGTGGGCCGGGGCGACCCGCGACACCTTCGGCGAGATGCCGTGGACGAAGGAGCAGATTCCCGAATGGCATGCGGATGGGTTCGCCTGGGACCCCGCGACGACGCCGTTTCGACCCTGGTCCTCCGAGCATGGAGCGTTTGGTGGACCAAGGGACCGCGCCTTCTATTCACGCTTCCAGCTCGCTGAGCTCGCGCGCCTTCTCGATGCAGTCACGCTCACGGTGAGATTGGACAGCTGGTCCAACCTCTCGCAGGCGGCGGCTAGCGCGCGCGGCCGGAGCATCGCCGATGATGCAGCGGCCTCGGTGCGCGCTGTCAAGCGACTCCGGCCTGAACAGACCGCACTTCCCCGCCTGTGCCAGCTGCTGGCGCCGCGCTACTTTCCGTCAGCGTCCGGCGATGGCCGCAGCATCACGGTGAGGCAGGAGGATGGATGGGAATACTGGGAACATCGACGGGCGTGGTCGCCGGAGGCGGCATTGGAGAAGCTCGGCGTCACGCTGGATGGACTTCGCGAGATACATGAGCAGCTCATCGACGAGGCCCTGTCTCGCGACGAACTCCTGCCATGGTTCGAGTTGATCTCGACGATGCCACAAGGTCAGCGCACGGCGTTGCGGTCGCGACACCGGATAGCGTTCATCGCGCATGAGATGGAGTGCATGGTCCGCCTGCTGGTCGGCGACCTCGGCGGGAAGCATCTCACCCCTCCGGCACTTTCACGTGGATTCCGTGGGCAGCCGCTCGAGCCGCTGGACGAGCGAGCAGCCACAGTGAGACGACGGTTCATCGGCAACCGCTTCGGCGCCAACCCGAATCCACGGCTAATCCTGGTAGTCGAGGGAGATGGCGAGTCGGATCAAGTGCCGCGGCTCTTCGCAGGGTTCCTTGGCCATACGACTGATGCCATGGAGATCGCGGTGTTCCCGCTCAAGGGGATCTCCAACGCGACAGCCGGCCAGCGCACAGCCCTTCGGCTGCTCATCGACGAACGCCACTTCCGCGACACGCTCGTGTTCGTGATGCTTGACAATGAGAACGGAGCATCTGGGATTCCCGCAGCAGTCGCTCGAAGCCCATCAGTCCACTGTCCGTGGAGGACGGTCTCGCGCGAGGACTACTTCCACATCTGGTCGACGAACATTGAATGGAGCAACTTCACCGACACCGAGATCGCCATGTCGCTCACCTCGTTGACATCGGGCAAGGTGCAGTTTCTCTCGGCCGAGGTGGCCGACGTACGCAGCCAGATCGCGGATCCAGAGCAGGCTGGAGTGCTGCTGCGGGACTTCTTCGAGTCTCGCAGTGGCCGGCGGCTCAAGCGGGGGAAGCGTCGGCTCCTGGCCTTGCTCTGCGACCAGCTCTTGGCGAAGGTCCAGGACCCAAGTCTGCGCGCGAGCGTGCTCGAACGGCCGATCATCAAGACCCTCGAGCACGTCGCTGCCCTCGCCAGAGGGAACTTCCCGCCTTCGAACGAGCGGACCTGGCGTCACAACCAGACCAGCGGCTTCTTCGGCGCGAACATCGGAGCTCCGCCATGGACCATAGAGACGAACGACAAGTGAGCGCCAGGGTGCGGTGGTACCACCCCCGAGACAGTGCGGCGGGCCCTACTCGGGCAGGAAGAAGCTGATGCGCTTACGGTAGATGCGCGCGAGGTCGGCTAGTTCGAGCACGTCGACGCGACGCTCGCCACGCTCGCACTTCGCGACGAACGACTGGGGACGTCCAAGAGCGGCGGCGACCTGGGCCTGCGTCATCTTCGCGTCCGTCCGCGCCTGCTTCAGTCGGCGCAGGAACTCGCGGTAGCGGCGATCGTGGAGGGAACGCATCGAATCCCGGCGGCCGTCGCGATCCGGAATGGAGCGCAGCGAGACCGTGCGGGACCGTAGAACTCATCCTGAGAAATCCCATTTCAGGATATTCTCGCAGTTGCCAGGAGCCGACCGCGTCGCGGCCTCGGAGGCCGTGCGGGCCATCCATCGCGCCAAGGGAGGTGCCATGTCCATGAGCAGGATCGACGAGGCATACATCAGGAAGGGGGCCGAGAAGGTCACCCAGGCTGATGTAGAGCGGTTGGTCAACAAGCGGCGGGAGATTGAGACCAAAGCACGGTCCAGCACGATTCTCGGTGGCCTCATCGAGGACGTGCGGCTCATGATCTCCCTGGTCAAGGACTACGCCGAGGGCGCCTATCGCGAGGTGCCATGGAACACGCTAGCTGCCGTGGTCTTCACGCTGCTCTACGTCTTGAGCCCGGTGGATCTCATCCCGGACTTCCTCCCGGTGGTGGGCCTCGTCGACGATTCAGCTGTCGTCATGGCGTGCCTCGCAGCCGTGCGCCGCGACCTTCGGGCCTACGGCGACTGGAAGCGGCTGCAGGGCGAAGCGACGCTCGATGGCGAAGGGCTCGTCGCGACTGGCCGCGGCGACATCCATGTCTCTCGCAGGGCGGTGGCGGAACTGATCCGGGCGGCCGGCCGGGGACATTCGGCCGAACTCCAGGCACTCGCGCCGGACGGCAACTCGACGATGGCCGTACGCGCGCGCGTGGACCTGCCGGTTCTCGGGACGGTCGATGCGCAGGTTGTCCTCGGCGTCGCGCTGGATTCCGCAGGCCGGGTCAGCATCGAGGTGCAGCGGGTCAGTGCGCCCTTCGTTGCGAGGCTATTCCGCGCTTGCGTGGCCTCGCGAATTCGCCAAGGCCTGCCCGCGTCGCGCGGCGTCGAGGTCGGTACCGGGCGCCGCCTTGTCATCATCGACGTCAACGCGCTGACCGGGGTCAGTCTTCCGCACCTGAGCGGTCTCGCATTGAACGCCGACGGGCTGACCTTTGAACTGGGGGATGCGAACTGATCGACGCAGGCAGCGTCAGTACACGGCCACTGACCTGCCGCCGCGATCCCTACGACGACACGTGCCTGGCGTGGCCCGGATCGCAGCCCGGCAACAGCTTGTACATGGGAACTGGCGGCTCGAGGATGGTGCCGGCACCCTTCCCTTCCAGGATCTCGATTCGGCCGTCGTGCAGGACCCTGCGCGTTGGGCGCGGCGGGACGCCAGGCGGAGGGATGCCTTCGACATCCCAACGATCGATCAGCGCGCGGTGCTCCTCCTCCGTCAGTGAGGTCGGCCCATTCGCGTGTGCCTCTGTCGGCTGAGAAGCAAGGGGCCGTGCTGAGCCATCAGGGCGATGGGACCTGCTGCTCGCCGGCCTCGGCAGGCCTCCGTCGCTCCTCAGGAGCTGCAGGGCGTCGCTCCTGCCCGCGTGGCATGCCGCGATTATTGCCTCACGCATGCGGAAGGCCTCGACCGCGGCTGCGAGGTCGGGTCCGAGCTGGAACGTGAACGTGGACACGCGCCCGCCGTTCTCGATCACCTTCGTGCGCGAGCCTCGTGCCGATGGGCGCATGGCCGCCGCGAAAATGCGATCGAGCTGGGCAATGCGAGCGACGGGGGCATTGGCGGTGATGCCGCGGAGCTTCTCGTACTCCGTCTTCAGCGCCCGTAGCCGTGCCCCGGCGTGTCGAGGTCGGCTCAAGTAGTCGAGGACCGACTGCCGACCCGGCGACCAACCATGCTCGGCAAGCCAAAGCGCCTCCACATGGGGGCTGATCGCCCGCTCACCCGGATGGGTCAGCAACGCGACGGCGATGACCTTGAACATGAATTCCTTCTCAGCCGCACTGAGCCGACGGTAGCGCTTCCGCCTCGCTTGCTCCGGCGCCGCTAGGAAGGGGGAAGCGGTGGGGATGCCGACCGCCGCCGGCGAGGTCGTATCGGGCGCCCTGCCGCCGTGGTGTACTGGCGTCTCGGCCTGCCTCGGTGGGGGGCCTCCCCCTTGTCTCGCGTCCCACGACATTGGAATGCGACCTCGCGTGCTCCTGGCGAACGATCTGGGCAGGAAGGCCTCATGGCAGCCGCTCCCGGGCAACTCCTTCTCGAGCGTACTGCGGCACCCACCTCAGTCTCAATGGAATGGCGGCCTGTTCGGCAACGTCACGCCAAGTGCCCGCACTTCTCGGTCAGCCTCGTCAGGAACTGCGCCACATTCGCGGCTCGCTCCAGACAGGCCGAACGGCCTTCGGGCGACAGTCCCACCGTCGCCTGCTCGAATGTACGCTGGATGTCACTGAGCTCCGGATCGACGAAGTGGGCCATGCCGAGGATCATCGTGAGCGCCACGACCTCCAGGCGAGCGAACGCCTCTCCGGTCCCCAACGCACTTTCGCCTGAGACCGTGCTTCGCAGGATGCCGTGTAACTCCGCATGGACGCTCATAAGCCTGTCGCTGAGCGAATCGAGGCCCGGAGCGACGCTGTCCGGGGTGACGGGCGCACCGACGGCTGGGTCTGCCGAGGGGGGCGAGGCCGCCATCGACACCGCAGTGGGAGACGCGGAGGTCCTAGCGAATGGCACGACGGAACTGGCGAGGCTTCGTGGACCAGACTCCTTCGTCCTGGGCGCGTCAGTAGCGCCCGTCTCAGGCTCCTGCCGCTTCCGTCGGAACCGGCTGATGTCGCGAGAGGTCCAATTCTCGTCGAGCGCCTGGGACACGAGCTTCTTCGCCGCGCGAGCCTTCAACCCTTCGCGGATGACCGTACTGGCGAGCTCGGCCGCTCTCGTGGGCCCGAGCGCAGCGAACGATTGGTCAGGCAGACCTAGGTCCGCGAAGGCGGCAACGGTCAGGCTTACCCTTTCGGCAGTACGGATCGGCATATCGAGCGAAGCCACGAGGTATCGCGCGAGCGTGGTGAAGCCGCAGGCCTCATGGAGCTTCTGCCGGTAGGCCTCGAAAAGTGCGGCGAAGAACCTCGATGAGGCCACCTCGGTGTCGCTGTAGGCCGCCTTGATGCGGGCGTGAAGGGTCTCCTGCTGGGTGTTCAAGCCCTGGAGTACATGCTCGTCGATACCAGCGTCATCGACGCCGAGTCGTCTTGTCGGATTGCTCATTTGATCACCATGGTCGGGTCGCTCCTCGTCGTTGGGTTGGTCGTCGGACGCATCGACACGCGAGCGCCCATGTAGTTGAGCCGACAGTTGGAGTTCACTCCTCTTCGTCCGTCGGACGGAGTCGTTGTGCGGCGAGATCCCTGCGCACGGAAGCCATTTTTTCGGCCACACAGTCCATCATGAATCGGCGGGCAGGTGGGGCGAGGTTCTGCGGCAGCTCCACGTCGAGCCCTGCGCGGCGCAGCCGTGCACCTGCCTCCTCGAATTCCCGCCAGCCCAGCCTCGTCATGCGGAACCACCTGAAGGACTTCCGCCGGCGACCCGTGGGCTCCTGGAACGCCATCGAACGCTGGCCAGATGGCACTGGCGATGCGGCAGCCTCAGCCATCTCGGTTCGCCCGAGGCCGAGCGGGCTGGTCTCGCCAACGAGGTACCCAGCAAGAACGTAGGGGCGCGTCATCTTCGAGACCTGGACGTTGACGTACGCCCGTCTCGTGCTGGCATAGAACGGGGTTCGGTGGGCTACCCAGGCCAGTTGACGATTCAGGCAGACGCCCTTCTGACGCTGCGCTAGCAGCCCCAGGAGGACGAATAGGATGTCGCGTCCACGGCCCCGTGGAAGTGGCTCCCGTGCGTGGCCCCTCACAAGTCACCACATCTGTCGCCGCCGCCATCCAGACACGACCTTGTGGTGCCAGCATCCGCATCTGAACCACCGATGAGATAACGCAGCGCTGGCGGCGCGTGACCCTGACTGGCTCTCCCGATGGAGTAATCGCGTAAGTTCACAAGACGCCCGTCGGTGCTTCCGCCCGCAGCCGACTCGTCCACGGAATGACGAAGAACCACCGTGCTCTGCGGCTGGAATGCGTGGCCGGTTGGCAGGGCTCCCATCACAGCCCCCCGGCGCCGCAGCGCTTCGCCTGGAGCGCCGCCACGGCTGCCCGTGCGAGCCGGTCGCCTTCCCGAGCACGGCGTTTCAACTCCGCGACGGATACGATCACTGCGTCCGGCCACGCGATGCGAGGCACTGCACTGACCGCCTGGAGTTGGGCACGGCCTCGTCGGCAGGCCGCATTGGGGCGGACGTCGTGGGTGCCCTTCAGCGCGGTAGCCAGCTCAAGAAGGTCGTCCGCCGTGCCCGTGTCCGGCTTGCCGATGTAGGCGAGGTAATCACGCACCTGGTGCTCGAGAAGAGGCTTGATACGTAGGCCGGCTTCGCTGTCGTCGGTAGACCGCCTCCAGGCGCGCACGAGAGACGCCTCATCCAGGTCGTGCGCGATCACCACGAGATGCGCGTGCTCGTGCCAGCCGAGGACCCGATCCGGCACCCGCTCGAACCGCGCTACACATGCCCCGATCGACCTCGTGAACGGCTTGGCGCGCCGCAGACGCTTGATGGCCACGTCGAGCCTGGCGTGGGCGCTTCCAAGGGTCTCCCAGGGGATGCGACGCTGCGTCAACGTGATGAAGAGTACGGCTTCCCCGTTGGCAGCTGCTTCAGCGAACAAGGGTGTCAGCGGAAGCAGCTGGCCGAGATTCCGGCCCTCGACGCAGCCCTGACATACCCGGTCCCGGCACAGCTCGCTGATCAGCCGCCATGCAGAGCCTGCCTGGCTAACTTCGATGCCCTGCACCTTCGCACAGCGTCGGAATCTGTCAGCACGCCGGGCATCGTCGAGGTTGTCGAGGCGAGCCTGGATCTGGGGGCGGAGTTGCTTGCGGGCTCGCAGGGTCTGTTGACGACGAGCCTTGATGTCCTTGGTGGTCCAAGCATCTCGGCAGTCGTCCGATAGCAATTCGAGAAGATCAGCTCGGACCGTAGACCAGCCTGGATCAGCGGATCTGTCGTGAGCCTTCTCTGGATCTAGAAGAGAGCGTGACTTGGCGCCGATGGCATCCCGCGTTTCGGCGCCCACCCGACGTGAGGGAGTGGGCATGTACCTTTTCTGCTGGAGGGTGGTTGCGCAGCCACTCTAGCCCATGGCATTGTTATCAGCAATAGGTGGGCAATAGCCCGGAACACCCTCAGGGGGACGATGTACAAGACGAAGGACAGGCGCAAGACGGACCGTCTACTTGCCGACCGGCGCCGGGAACTCCGCTGCGTACATGAGGCGATGCGAGATCTCTTCATTCGCGAGCGACATCTCTCGGCAGAGGTTCGGGCACTTGAACGCCTGGAGCACCTGCGCTGCTCGGGACCGAACTTCATCATCCTGTCCTCCGAGGAGTTTGACGCCATCAACGAAGCCGACTGCCTGCCACCCGAGGGAACGACGCTTCGGGCTGCTGCGGAATTGCTGATGATCGCCGGTGGACCCCTTCACATCAGCGAGCTGGTGCGGAGGCTCGCGCTGATGGGTAAGAACGTCTCGAAGACTTCCTTGACGGCCTCGCTGCACAGACGTGCGGCGGCTAGGCGGGGCTTCGAGCGCGACACCTCCCGGCCCAACACCTTCAGTTTCCTACCCGCCAGCGCTGCTCGCGGGCGATCGCGAGGCCTAGCACGTGCGAGCCGCGCCGAGAGGTCCAAGTGACCTCGGCGCAGCCAGCGGACGGAGTCCTGCAGGCTGCATCCGTTCTGTAAGACGGACACAGCGACAACGAGTTGACCGAAGCGGAACGAGGCCATCAGCCGAGGCATGTAACGTGCCCTGGCCTGACTGCCGAACGTTCCCTCCCGACTGCGCTTCTCAGGGCGACGCCACCCATGACGGTCGCGTCCGATGAGCGCCGGGCCTCCCGTCACCACGCATTCCCCGCCGTTCGACGACGATCTGCTGACCGTCGCCGAGGTCGCGCGCGTCCTTCGCCTCACGCCTGAGGGCGTCTATGCGATTACGCGGCGCGGACTCCTTCCATGCCTGGCTCTTGATACAGGAAGGAGACGCCCTGTCCGCCGATGGCGTCGGTCGGCGGTCGTGGCCTACCTCGAGCGAGCCGCCCTTCCTTGGCCCCCCGCTCATCGGCGATGAGCCGGCGCGGCGTTAGAAGCACTAGGGGTCCACGTCTGCACGGTGATACCACCGCGTCCGATGGGCCCGAAAGGAGTTGCTGTGGCACGGATCTATCGGCGGCGGGACCGCCCGAGGGATGTCTACTGGTATGCCGACTACACCGACGCCGCTGGAAACCGCCAGCGCGATCGTGTCAGCCCGGTCAAGAAGGACGCACAGGAGTACCTCAATCGAAAGCTCGCCGAGGTCGCAGAGCGCAAGCTGCTTCCTCATCGGCTCTCAGGTGACAAGCGCTTCCATGAGTGGTGCGAGTACTACCTCCTCCACGTCGCCCCGACCCTCCGCTGGCGCGTTGACGTCGAACGGATTCTCCGAGGCTGGATGGCCCACCTGGGCGACGTGCGCCTCCGCGAGATCACGGCGGCGATGATCCAGGAGCGGCTCACGGCACGGCGCCGAACGACGGCCCCGGCGACCACGAACCGCGCCCTCGCCGTGATACGACGGGTGCTGAACCTCGCAGTGCAGCACGGCGAGCTCGACCGCAATCCCTGCCAGGCGATCAAGGCCCTCCGCGAACGGAATGGGCGCGTGCGGTTCTTGAGCATCGAGGAGGCGCAGGCACTCGTTGACGCCTGCTCCGGAGTGGTGCGGGCGATTGTCCTCGTCGCCCTCAACACCGGCGGCCGGAAGTCGGAGATTCTCAACCTGCGCTGGCAGGACGTGGAGATGGCCAGCAAGACGCTCACCTTCATGGACACCAAGAACTCCGTGCCGCGCAGAGTTCCAATGAACGACGTCGTCGTCGAGGTCCTCAAGCGCCTCGCACGGCATGGCGAGTACGTGTTCATGGAACCAGGACGGCGCGTCTTGCATCTCAAGCGCCCGTTCGCCAATGCCTGCGCGCGCGCCGGTCTCACCGACGTGACTCTGCACACGTTGAGACACAGCTTCGTTTCGCATGCGATGATGGCCGGACTCGATCCTCGAACCATCGCGCACATCGTCGGACATAAGTCTCTGACGATGGTAATGCGCTACTCGCACATCGCGCCTGCTCATGCGACGCGTGCCATCGAGCGCGTGCGACTCGGCGAGCCTGACCGGATCGGTGAGGGCGCACCCGCGCCGAAGGTTCGCTTGCGGGCGGTGGGTCCATAATTCGGTTGATCACGGCGGAGTCTTCGAGTGCGACGGCAGCCAGCGCGATGCGCCACACCGCGCGCCGTGATCGACGCGTGGCCGCCCATGCGCGGTTCGACGCAGAGGCCGCGACCCGAGGACCGATCTGTCCTCGACGGATGGACGCGCGGTCAGCCGCCGAGTACCCTGGGTGCCACTCCCCGAGCGCGTGGTTTCAGGTCGGCGGCTGCGGGATCCTGTTCAGGCTGGTGCTCGCCAGCCCGCTGGTGCGCCGGGCGATTGGGAGCAGGACGTGCATGGAACTGGCAGCGCCCGTTGTCTCGGCGGCATCCGATTTGTCCAAGACACCTTGGCGTGTGCTGAGTCTCGATGGGGGCGGCGCCAAGGGATTCTACACGCTAGGTGTGCTGCGGGAAGTCGAGGCGATGATTGGCTGTCCGCTCCACGAGAGGTTCGATCTCGTGTTCGGGACTAGCACTGGTGCCATCATCGCCGCCTTGATCGCATTGGGGAAGGATGTCGATCAGATCCACGCGCTCTATCAGGCTCACGTACCTCAGATAATGCATGCTCGGACGCGCGCCGGAAGGTCACGAGCACTCGAATCTCTGGCAGCCGAGGTGTTCGGAGCGGCGACATTTGCGGACGTCCAGACCCATGTCGGCATCGTCGCAACTCGATGGCTGATCGAGAAACCGATGATCTTCAAGGGAAGCGTCGAACAGGCGCATGGTCGACGCGCGAGCTTCGTCCCGGGATTCGGTTGCACAATTGCCGATGCAGTTGTCGCCTCCTGTTCCGCATTCCCATTTTTTGACCGGAAGGTGGTCACGACGTCCTCTGGAGACATCGTGGAGCTGGTCGATGGTGGATACTGCGCCAACAATCCCACCTTGTATGCCATCGCCGACTCTGTCTCGGCCCTCGGTCAACGCCCAGAGGATCTCCGGGTTCTCAGCGTTGGCGTGGGGGTGTATCCGGAGCCACACCGCAATCTGCTGATTCGGCTAGCAAAGAGGTACTTGGTGAGCGTCCAGCTCCTACAGAAAACGCTGGAATTCAATACCCAGTCAATGGATCAGCTTCGATCGATACTCTTCAAGAGCGTCGCGACTGTCCGCATCAGCGAGACGTTTGAGAAGCCGGAGATGGCAACCGACCTCATGGAGTACGACCTAACGAAGTTGAACATGCTGCGGCAACGTGGGTGCGAGTCGTTCGCGTCGCGCGAGGATGAACTGAAGCACTTGCTTCTTTGAGGGGTACTAATGGCCATACCCGAAGCTCAGCTTGAGACGTGGTCACATGTGGGCTCAGTCACGCAGTCGAGCTCGACGTACAACGCGATCAAGGCCGTGCTCGAGGCGGCTGGGACGCCCTACTCCGGTCGCGACGTTGAGGTCTTCCTGCAGGGTTCCTACGGCAACGACACCAACATCTGGGCCGAGAGCGATGTGGACATTGTCATCAGGCTCGGAGATTGCTGGCGCAGCGATCTCAGTGACCTCACCGTCGACGATAAGGCCGCCTACAAGCGCTCGGTAGTGCCCGCGACCTATGGCCACGTCCAATTCAAACACGACGTCCTCGAGGTGCTTCAGGATGCGTACGGGTCGGATGCCGTGCCAGGCAAGAAGGCCGTGACAATTGCGGCCAGAGGAGGTCGCCGGAAGGCCGACATCATCATCGCCATCCAGTACCGGCGGTATCAGGCCTTCAAGAGCCATTCGAACCAGTCCTACAGCGAGGGAATTTGTTTCTGGAACACGGCCGGCGATGAGATCGTCAACTACCCGAAGCAGCACTCGACCAACATGACGGCCAAGCACCAGGCGACCGGCTCGCGGCTGAAGCCCATGGTGCGCGTCGTTAAGAATCTCCGCGGGTACTTGGTCGGGCAAGGCAAGTTGGATGCTCGTGCCGCTCCGTCGTACTTCCTCGAAGGCCTACTCTACAACGTGCCTACGGCGCGATTCCGATCGCGGTACCAAGACAGCCTCGCCAGCGCGATCACATGGGTCCAGGAGGAGGCGACGAAGACCGACCTGCTTTGCGCCAACGAGCAGTTCTACCTGCTGAGGAACGATAGCCATACGTGTTGGCCGACTGCTGACGCTGAGGCCTTTCTGCAGGCAGCGGTCAAGGCTTGGAACGACTGGTAGCGGTCCACCGATTGCTTCTGGAACACAGACAACAAGCGCGCAGGATGGCCGGAGGACTTCCGATGTTCGATCCGAAGCAGCTTGTACAACGCTTCGACGATCTGACAGCGAGCGCCTATCAGCACCCGCAAATGGAATCCCTCGTCGAGCTGTGCTACGAGGCGAGCAGCGTGCCGAACGAGGGGCGGTATCCCCACATCCGTGTCGCATTGGCGACCAACAGCCAGGTTCGGATTCTCGGGCAGGTCTGCTTCGGTCAGCCCGTCGACGTCACGAAGGCCCCCGCTCTTCTCTCCAAGCTCTCGTTTGCGTGTCACCCCGTCCATCGGGTGCTTGTGGTCGACCCAGATCAACAGGCCGGCAAGCTACTCATCACCGGGATCTCCCCGAGTCCCTCTTCGCTTCTGCCTCTCGATGGCCATGTGGTCATCGAGGCACCGGCCCCGGGATGGGTACGGATTCTCCGCAACCAGCATGCCGTGGAGTGCTTTCGTGGCGAGGAGCACGACGTGTCAGGCGTCGCCTGCGTGGCTGCGTGGGTCCAGCGCGACTGGGTTCAGGCCATGCGGCGGAGGTTCCTCATGCTCGCGCGGCTGGCGCCGGCCGTCAGCATGGGTTCGAAGGAAGTGGTTCTGGTCGATCCCGCGGCTTGGAACGCTTCGCGCGGAAAGATCGTGCGACTCACCAAGTCAACGGCGCAGCGCGCTCTGGCAGATGCCTTGGCGGATCTGCTGGGAGCAGTACGCGCGGCGCATCACGGAGGGAGCATCCTGGTGCTCCCCTCGCGACCGGCTGATGATCTGCCCCTTGCCCACGAGGGAATTGAGCTCGCTCCGGAGGATCCGGGCGTGGCTTGCTACAGCTACTTCGCGTGGTCGACCATGCATCAGATCGCACACGCGCATCCGGAAGTCATCGCCGATGTCGACCGGACGAGCCCCAACTGGCACGAGCGGCTGAAGTCCAACATTGGCGCGCGGGCCGAGAGAGCATGGCTGCGGATCCAGGTCGAGTCGGAGTCGACGGCGGCGCTCACGCAGGTAGACGGCGCGGTGGTACTCGACCATGAACTGGCGCCGCGACGAGCCATGGCAATGATCGCCAGGTCGAGCACGTCCCCCGGAAGCGGGTTGGCGCCAACAGGAGCCCGCCACGCCGCGATGGAGAGTGCTGTCAATGCCGTCGGTGGCGCCGTGGGGTTCACCGTCTCCCAAGACGGCAAAGTGACGGCAATGATGAAGGGGCGAGGACGAACCGCAATCGTGCTCTAGTCATGCGTCGAGGTGGCCTCGCCGCCGGCCTCGCTTCGTCTGGCCCGAGTGATCGTCGGGGGTTGATTAGAAGGCACACGCAGCGCCTTTTACAACGAGCTTGGAGTTCGCGGCCGGTGCCAAACCGGTGTCAGATCATCGCCGCCTGCGGCTGATTGCGAGCGCTTCTGTTCGTTCTGTTCATGCCCCTCGCGAGCCGATCCAAGCAGGCGTAGAATCAGCAAGTTCCTGACGGCTCAGCGACTTGCCTCGATCTTGCAGCCAAGGACTTCGAATCCGTCGGTCGGGGGTTCGAATCCCTCCGGGCGCGCCACTCTCAATTTTCGACGTGTCAAAGATTTGCGGCGACGCGCCGTTCGCGCCGCAAGCGACAAGAGAGCCCGTGGTGCGATCTGTGGTGCCAGGTTTCCACCGGCGCACCCGTCGCGGCCACGCTGGTATCCTCGCGCGACTATGAGCCTCTCGCGTGGCAGGCGCTTCGTCCTCCTGGCAGGAGTCGTCGTCCTGGGCGCCCTCTGCGTGGCAGGCCTCGCGCACTCCCTCATGGCTCAGCGGCGACTCCCGGGGATCTGGGAGAGCTACTCGGACGCGATCAATCGCCAGCTCCAGCGCGGCGATGGAGAAGGCGCACTGCGCCAGATGCGGCTCGTCGTGGATCTCAGCGTCGATGACCCGGCCAAGGTCGAGCGCGTGCTCGAGCCCATGGCGAGCCTCGCGAGAGAGCTCGGGCGTCGCGACGACGAGCTCTGCGCCCTGCGGCAGATGGTGCTCCGTCGGCCGAAAGAGGTGGGGCTCCGTGAGCGCCTCGCCGAGGTTCTGCTCGACCAGCAATCGCCTCCGAGATCCGACCTGCGCGAGGCGGCAACCCACGCGGAGATGGCCGTGATGCTCGACCCGCGATCCGTGCGCGGCTGGTCGTCCTTGTCCAGGGTCGCTGGCGCCATGGGCCAGCAGGCCGAGTCGCGGGAGTTCAGCGAGCGGGCGCAGCGCATCGCCCAGTCCGCAGCGCCCTCCGCGCCGGTGGCGCCATGAGCACCACCGCACTCACCAATGGTCATGGCAACGCCACGTCCGTCGGCCCGTCGGGACGCCCACTCGCTCGCGCGCTCGCCGGACGACCGTTCGTCGGAGCCGCCTTCGATCATCTCGTGATCGGCGGAGGCCTCAGCCTCGTGGTGCTCGCCGTCGTCGTCGCGCGGCCGGAGGGCAGCGCCGCGGTCCTCTCGGTCGGTCTCGCGTGGGGAGTGTTCCTGAGCAACAGCGCGCACTTCGCGTCATCGACGGTGCGCCTCTACACGAAGCCGGGAGCCTTCACCGACTTCCCCTTCCTGACGGCGGTGCTGCCGATCCTGTCGATCGGCGTCCTCGTCGCGTGCCTCGCCTTTCCGCAGATGCTGGGCGCGAACCTCATCAAGCTGTACCTGACCTGGTCGCCCTACCACTATGCCGCGCAGGCCTATGGACTCGCGACGGTCTACTCGTACCGCGCGGGCTGCATCCTGGTGCCCGCGGAGAAGCGAGTCCTCTGGTGGGTGGCCATGCTGCCGGCGCTCTACGCGGTGCTCGTCGGCAACGGGCTTGGCGTGCAATGGCTGGCTCCCGCTGGTTGGCTGGACGGGCCCGTACCGTCGGCGCTGCTCCGAGGGGCAGGCCTGATCCTCCCCACCCTCGGATTCGCGGCGCCGCTCGCCTTCGTCGCCTGGCTCTGGTCACGACCGAGCGGCCCGCCGCCAGTGATCGCGCCGCTGATCCTGCTCACGAACGCGGCGTGGTGGTTCGTGCTGTCGCCGCTTCAGGCGTTCGCCTGGGCGACGATCTTCCACGGCCTCCAGTACCTCGCGATCGTCGCGATCTTCCACGCGAAGGATCGGGCCGCGCGCGCGGAGGGACGCGTGCCCGCGTGGAAGCACGTGCTTCCGTTCTACCTCACGTGCGTCGCCTTCGGCTGGTTGCTCTTCAACGTGCTCCCGCATGCCGGAACGGCGATGGGCTTCGGGATGGTCGAGAGCGTCCTCGTCGTGACAGCGGCGATCAACGTCCATCACTTCATCGTGGACGCCTACATCTGGCGCCTCGGCCGCAATGACGGTAACCGACGCATCGTCGATGCTCCACCTGTCGCGTCAGCATCGGCGGAAGCCACCGCGTAGCTCGGTGGCGGCGCGCGGGTCGCTAGCCCTACCGATGCCACCGAATCACGGTGCCGGCTGGACGAGGAGAAGCGCATCCCGCCAGCCCGACCATGCGCGTCGCAGCAGGACCCGCAACGCGCGGTCGCAGGCTCGCAGGCCCGGACACCGACACTGGAGCACCACGAGCTGCTGCTGCAGCGCGAGGTTCTCCGCGACGAGTGAGGCCCGCGCCTCAGGCGGCGCCGACGGCGATGCTGGCTTCCCGTACACGAGCCAGGCCTACTCTCCAGCCAGGACCACCTCGCCATCCCCCACGATCTTCAGCACCCGCATCCCATTGTCCATGTACACCGTCCGCCGAAGGATGCCAAATTGCTCGTTGTCCTCCCAATCGAGACGAAGCTTGACTACCCACACGTGGCGTCTCGCCGTGCCGTCGATCTCGAGCCGGGTACGCCGCTCTGCGGATGCGACATACGCCAGCGAGCTGTTGGTAATGCCATGCCTAGCAGAGGCCAAGCCATCCGGCTGTCTCAACTGTTCCGTGAGTGCCACGAGTCTTGCGAGTGTATCGGCATCGAGGCCAAAGAGTTCCACTCCGCCCAGCGTTAGAGGGGAAGTGAGGAACTGCGCGGCCGCACGTCTCGCATCCTGATTGATGGGCGCCATCTCGGCGACCTGTATCGCCTGCAACGCAATGTGATCAACAGCTTGCCTCTTGATTGAGACGGCGAACTGACCGGGCTCCTCCCGGTCCGGGGTTTGGAAGTCCACTGGTGGCACCGTCGCGATAGCCACCCTCAAGATCAATGCCAGCAGGATCACGTTGTACCTACCTTCATTAGTGCGCCAGAAAACTACGGTTGACGCATGAGAATGCCCAATCGAAAGTCATCTCGCTCCTTAGGATCGGGTCTTCCGCGGTAGCCCACGTTCCGGACCCTCATCGGCGGCAGGCCCCCTCGTCCGACGATCACCGCTCCGCGGCGCATGCGACGGCGGCGGGCAGCTCGAGCCAGAACGTCGCCCCGCGATCACGCGCCGTAGGTGCTATTCCGACGTCACCGCCGAGACGTCGCGCCATGCGGCGTGCGATCGCGAGCCCGAGCCCGAGCCCGTTCGGCTTGGCAACCAGCGGATCGCTGCTGCCCTGATCGAACTCCGAGAAGATGCGGCCCTCGTCCTCGGGCCGCACACCCTGGCCTTGGTCCTCGACGAGCACGCGCGCTCGCCCACTCTCGAGCGCCTCGAACCGGACGCAGACCTGCGTCCCCGTCCGCGTGAACTTCACCGCGTTGTCGAGGAGCTGCGAGAGGATCAGCGAGAGCGCGCCGGGCTCGGCGACGACGAGTGGCGCCTGCTCGGCACCCTCCACGCGCACGACGACCTTGCGTGAGCCGGCGCGCTCGTGGCACGCGAAGACCACGGCTTCGACGGTGCGGCCGAGATCCACGGGGCCCGGCTCGCCGCAGGTGCCGTCCTCGTCGGATGCGAGGAGCGCGTGCGCCGATAGCACCTGATCGAGCAGCCCGCCGAGATGCTTTGCCTGCAGCGCGAGGTTGGCGAGCATCGAAGGCGGCGGCGTACTCCCGGGCTTCGCGCGCTCGAGAACCTGCGCTGAAGCGAGGAGCTTCGTGACCGGAGTGCGCAGCTCATGGTTGACGCAGCTCAGGATCCTGTCCTTCAGGCGCGAGGCCGCGACCAGCTCCTGCTGCGCGAGCCGCAGCTCTTGCGTGCGCGCGGCGACTTCGGCCTCGAGCAGCCCCTGGTGCGCGAGGATCTGCGCGTGGCGATCCGCGTTCTGCAACGCCAGCGACCCGGCAGCCGCTACCGCGACGAGGAAGCGCGTCGTCTCTGGACCCGCCCGCTCGTCAGGATCGGCACCATGGGCGAGGACGAGCCCCCACTTGCCTGAAGGCAGGCGCAAGGGCGCGACGGCCGACGTGCGGAACGGCGCGAGACGGCTCGCGAGCTCGGGATCGCCCAGCGCGAGGTCATGCTCCAGATCACGATAGAACGCCGGACGGTTGGCCCGATGGACGATCCACGCGAGAGGCGGGTCACCAGCTCGTAGCAGCGGCTCCGCCGAGAGCCCGGCGCGCGCAGCCTCGACGAGGCCGCCGTCCTCCGGCATCAGGATCGACGAGGCTCCGCAGGGTAGCGCGGCCCGCGCGGCGGAGGCGAGCGCTCGTGCTATCTCGCGCGGCGCAAGCGTGCGCGTCAGCACGCGCGTCAGCTCGTGGAGCGTCTCGAGCTCCTGCACGCGCCGCTGGAGCGACCTGCTCATGGCGCTCTGATCGCCGAGCGCCTCGGCCAGGTCGAGCGACTGCTTCACGCTCTCAGCCAGCAGCGACTCCGCATCGAGTGCCCGCTCGGCAACGACGGGAGACGGGCTCGCGGGTGCGGCTGGCGCGCCCGGCGAGGCCTGCGCTCGCGCTGCCCGCACGGCGCAGCGCACGCGGAACGGCGCGAGCGCGTCGAAGAGCGAGCGACCGAGCTTCTCCTTCGAGAGACCCATGCGCTGGAGCTGATGCTGGCGGTGGACCTGCGCCATCGTCGCGCGGAGGATCGCCTCGAACGACTCGAGCACCCCGACGGCCGTGTAGGCGCTGGCTTCGACGATTTCCTTGAGGAGGGTTGTCGCATGCTCGCCGAGCTGCGCGAGGCCGAGCTTCTCCTCGAAGGCGTCCATGGGCAAGGCCTCTGCGAGGTCCCGCTTGTTCGCCTGCATCACGATGGGGATGGTCCCCGGGGCGATGCCGTTGGCGACGAGGTTTGCCGCGAGGTTGCGCAGGCTCTCCTGGTTTGCGCCCATGCGCGCCGGCGACGAGTCCGCAACAAAGACGACGCCGTCGGCGCCATTCAGCACGAGCCGCCGCGTCGCGTTGTAGTGGACCTGGCCCGGCACGGTGAACAAGCGGATGCCGATCCTGAAGCCCGCGACGTCGTCCAGGGACAGGGGCAGCAGGTCAAAGAAAAGCGTGCGGTCTCCCTCCGTGTCGAGCGAGCGCAGCTCGATGCGCTTCGTCGGATCGACGATCTCGTGGAGTGACTGCAGGTTCGTCGTCTTACCGCCCATCGCGGGGCCGTAGTAGACGAGCTTCAGCGTGAGCTGTCGCTGCGCCGTGTCGATGCGCGCCATGCCGCCTCTTCCGCCTGACGGACGTCCGCCGCGAACGCGGGCGACCCGGCGCCTGAACCATCGGCGCCCGAAGGACACGCTTGAGCCGCGCGGATCTCGCGCGCCTCGGGTCAGCGGACTCACGCTCTCGCCGACTCCGCCGATACGAGGGCTGGCGCCAGCCGGCGCTCCCGTCACGGGAGCAGCGGCGCGACAGAGCCTACTTGGGGGCCCGCTTGAGCACTTGCGCATCCGAACCCAAAGCCATCAACTCCAACGGCGTAGATCCGACCGAGCTGATCGGCCACGTCGCCCACGAGATGCGGACGCCGCTCACCGCGCTGATCCAGGCCCTCGACATCCTGGACGGCGGTCGCTGCGGGCCGCTGCACCAAGCCCAGGAGAAGTTCGTGCGCGTGGCGCGGCAGAATGCGGACGCCGCCCTCAAGTTGACGCTGCGCCTCCAGGAGATGGCGCGCTGCCGCGGCGGCCACATGCCCATTTCGTTCGCGCGCTACGACGCGCTCGCACCCGCCTACTTCGTCGCGGAGGCCCTCCAGCCCATTGCCGCGACGCGCGGCATCGAACTCGAGGTCGCAGCCGATCCCGAGGCGCCGGCCGGCTGGGGCGACGCAGAGCTCGTGCGCGAGGTCCTCTTCAACCTGGTTGGCAACGCGTTGAAGTTCACGCCCCACAGAGGCCGCGTGATCGTGGCCGTTCGACCGGCGGAGGGGTTCGGGATGCAGGCGCTCGACTACGCCGTCTCCGATACCGGTCCCGGCCTGCCCCTCGGCACGGAGGAGCGCATCTTCGACAAGTTCTTCCAGAACCCTGCGGCGAGGAGCCGGAGGGGAGAAGGCATGGGGCTGGGCCTAGCCATCGCGCGCGACATCGTGCAGGCGCACGGGGGTGAGATCACGGCGCGCAATCACGCGGGCCGCGGCTGCACGTTTCTCGTGCGAATGCCGGCGCTGGGCTCGGGCCTCGCGGCACGGGCACAGCTGCGCAGGCTAGCGGCCGACGCCGGCGGCGGGACCGTGACGCTCGTGGCCCTGTTCGATCCGGACGGGCGCGAGGGACTCCTCGACGATGTCGCCGCGGAGTGCGATGGATCCGGCCTGGAGATACTTGATCTAGGGCGGGGCCGTGTGGGCGTCGCACGAGCCGGTGAGCGCTCCACGCGGTCGCTGGTGCTCGCGAGTCTCCTCGACATCCTGGTCAAGGCGGGCCGCACGGAGTTGTTGGGCGGCTGGTCCGCGCAGGCGTGTCCGGCCGGTCGCGAAGAAGAGCTGATTCAGTCTGCCCTCGCTTCGCTCGCAGATGCCCACGCGCGCCAGGAACTGGCGCTCGCCTGACTGCGCGGCGCAACCACGAATCGACTGGAGATCACCATGGACCAGACCCCGAACGCCCCAGCCCAGGAACAGCCCCGCATCCTCGTCGTCGACGACGAGATCGACATCGCGGAGGGCGTGAAGTTCTGCCTCGAACAGGAGGGATACGACGTCAAGACAGCCTGCAACGGATGGGAGGCGCTCGGCGCCATCCGTGCCTGGGCGCCGAGCCTCGTGCTCCTCGACGTCATGCTACCGAACGAGAACGGCTACCGCGTCTGCCGCATGGCAAAGGAGGACGCGGAGCGCCCGGGCGCGCAGCCCGTCAAGGTCGTGCTGGTGACGGCGCGACGGCTCGACGACACGGATCGCGAGCGCACCTTCGCCGACTTCAGCCGTTGCGACAGGGTCGTCTACAAGCCCTTCGATATCGACCACGTGCTCGAGGTGGTGCGCGAGCTGGTGGCCACTGGGACCCCTGTCACGGCCTGAACGCCAAGCGTTCTCCCCGTGGCGACCCGGGGTGCGCAAGGCCCGAAATCGGCCCCGTAGCGCCTCGAGCGGCGCTCCCACGCTTGGCATCGCGGTTGCTCTCTTGCCCAGGCGACGACACGGGAATGCATCCCGGGCCGCTCGCCGAAGGAACCGCGCCATGTCCCCGAGCACCGCCGCCTGCAACCAACCGCTCACCGCCGAGCAGAGACGTCTCGTCGAGGCTCACCTCCCGCTGGTCCATGCCATCGCGAGCCGCTGGCGCAGCCGCTGCCGCAGCACGATCGATCACCAGGAGTTGGTGCAGGCGGGCGCGCTCGGCCTCATGCACGCCGCGCGCCGACATGAGCCGGCGCGCGGACCGTTCGTCGCCTTCGCGAGCCAGCGCATCAAGGGCGCGATCGGCGACCATCTGCGCGAGCTCGACCCGCTGAGCCGCGACCGCCGCGCAGCCGTGCGCTCGCTGCGCGACGCAACGAGCCAGCTCCGCAACAAGCTCGGCCGGGAGCCGGAGGCGGGCGAGCTGGCCTGCAAGCTGCGCTGGAGCAGTGACGCGGTCGATGCCGCACTGACGGATCTCGCTGCGCTCGACGCCGGCTGGGCGCAGGTGATGGACCCGGCATCGTGCGACGAGATCGCAGCAGACGACGACCCCACGGGATCCGATGGCCCGCTCGCAAGGCTCCTGGCCGCCGAGAGGGTGGACCGCGTCGAGGCGGCACTCGCTGGACTGACAGAGCGTGAGCGCCTCGTCCTCGACCTCTACTACCGCCAGGAACTCACGATGAACGAGGTCGGTGAAGTCCTCGGCGTCACCGAGTCGCGCGTCTCACAGATCCACTCCTCTGCCGTCGCTCATCTCCGCCGACTCGTCCACGCGACGACGCCAGCGGCGCTCCCCGCAACCCAGCTCGCGATGGCGGTGTAGCTGCTCTCCCCCGCCGAGGAACCCATCGGCTCGCCGCGGCACTGATGTCCCATTCGATCGATCGAACCCGCCCGTGGGTGCCAGCTCCCTGCGCGACGCACCCCCGGCTGCGATACCCGTCATCCTCAGCCTCCGCGCGAGTCAGCTCACCTCTCGCCGCGCTCCTCGACGCGGCGCATCAGCGTCGACCTGTTCATCCTGAGCAGTGCGGCCGCCGCGGAGAGCTGGCCATTCGTCCTGGCGAGCGCCGCGTCGATGTAACGTCGTTCCTCCTCGGCGATGACGCTGTCGAGGTCGAACCCATGGAGCGGAAGCACGGGATGAGGAGGCGCCGCCTGCGCGCGTGCCGGGAGCAGGATGTCGTCGTCGTCGATGGCTTCGTGGTCGGCCGCCGCGATGACAGCGGACTCCATCACGTTCTCGAGCTCGCGGACGTGGCCGGGCCAGTCGTGCGCGAGGAGCCTGCGCATCGCGCGCTGGGTTAGCGTGCGCGGGGGCCGGCCCATCCGTACGCAGGCCGCTTGCACGAAGTGCGTCGCGAGCAGCGGAATGTCGTCCCGCCGCTCGGCGAGGTCGGGCACGCGGATCTGCACGACGTCCAATCGGTAGAACAGGTCGGGCTTGAACTTCCCCTCTGCGACGAGCTCTGCGAGATCCGCGTTCGTCGCAGCCACGATCCGGACATCGACGGGCCGAACGGGATGCTCCCCGACACGGGTGATGGTCCGCTCCTGCAGCACGCGCAGCAGCCGCGACTGCACGCCGTCTCCCATGGTGCCGATCTCGTCGAGGAAGATCGTGCCGCCGTTGGCCTGCTCGAATCGGCCCTCGCGCGCCGTCGCAGCACCCGTGAACGCCCCCCTCGCGTGGCCGAACAGCTCGCTCTCGATGAGGCCCGCCGCGAACGCGCCGGAGTGCACGGCGACGAACGGGGACTCGGCTCGCGGGCTGAGCCGATGGATCGCAAGTGCCACCAATTCCTTTCCCGTGCCGCTGCTGCCGGTGACGAGGACGCTGGCATCCGTCGGCGCTACTTGTCGGATCTGGGATCGAAGCTCCGTCATGGCGGCGCTCCTGCCGACGATCCTGCCCAGCGGGTCCATGGTCTCGACGCTGCGACGCAGGCGCGCGTTCTCGGCGCGAACGCGACGCGTCTCGAGCGCGCGCACCAGCGAGCGGCGCAGGTCGTCGCCCGAGAACGGCTTCGTGAGAAAGTCGGCGACTCCGAGCTTGAAGAACTCGACGAAGTCGGGGACCGTGCCCATGCCCGTCATCGCCACGACGGCGAGATCCGGGAGGCGCGCGAGCGCTTCGCGCGCCAGTTCGAGACCGCTACCCATGGGCATGACCACGTCCGTGACGAGCAGGTCGGGGAGCACTTCCATCACCATCCGCAGCCCCGCCTCGCCGCTCTCGGCCTCGAAGACTTCGTGCTCGCCTTCGGCCAGCTTGCGCACGATCTGTCGCATTGTTGCCTCGTCGTCTACGACGAGCAGCCGCGGCTTCATGAGCCCTGTCCTTCTTCCCCTGACGAGCCGAGCCCGAGCCGCGAGAGCCGCTGGACGAGGGTGGTCCGCTGCAGGCCCAGCAGCGCAGCCGCCGCCGTCCTGTTCCCGCCGGTGCGCTCGAGAGCCTGGCGGATGTACGCGATCTCCATCTCGCGCAGGTGGGCGGCGAGATTCATCCCCTCGTCCGGAACGCTCACGGCCGCGTGCGTCACCGTCGCCGTCCTCAGCACGAGGTCGGACGCCTCGATGCTCGCGCGATCGCCGCTCGAGATCACCGCGCGCGCGAGCGCATTCTCCAGCTCGCGCACGTTGCCAGGCCATGGATGCGAGACGAGCCGCGCGAGCGCTGACTCCGCCAAGGTCTTGTGCGGGCGGCCGAAGCGCACGCAGGCGGCGTTGCACAGCTGTTCGGCGAGAAGGCGGATGTCCTGCGCCCCACGCTCGGCCAGGCCCGGCAGGCGAATGGTGACGACGGCGAGTCGGTAGTAGAGATCCGCCCGGAACGCCCCCGCGTCCACGCGCTCCTGCAGCGGCACGTTCGTCGCGGCGACGATGCGCGCGTCCACGTGGCGCGGCCGGCGATCGCCCAGGCGCGTGATCTCCTTCGACGCGAGCACGCGCAAGAGCCTCACCTGCAGCGCCTGGCTCATGCCGCCCACCTCGTCGAGGAACAGCGTCCCGCCGCTGGCCGCCTCGAAGCAGCCGACGCGATCGACCTCCGCTCCCGTGAACGCCCCCTTCAGGTGCCCGAACAGCTCGGACTCGAGCAGCGATTCGACGAGCGCTCCACAGTTCACGACGACGAACGGACCCTTGGCTCGGTGCCCGGAGTCGTGGATGGCGCGCGCGACGAGCTCCTTGCCCGTACCGCTGCTCCCGGTGATCAGCACGGTCGCATCCGTCGGCGCGGCGCGTCCGATCCGCTCCCTCACCGCGCGCATCGCGTCGCTCTCGCCGATGAGGCGCTCGACGCGAAGATCTGGGGGCAGGAGCGTGCGGAGCCTCGCGTTCTCCGCACCCATGCGCTTGAGCTCGAGCGCTCGGGTGACAGCGCGCTCGACCTCCGACATCGGCGCCGGCTTCATGAGGCAGTCAGTGACCCCCAGGTGCAGCAGCTCCGTGAACTCCGCAAGCGTCCCCTCGCCGCTGATCGCGATGACGGCGAGATCGGGTTGCATCGCGAGCGCCTCCCGAACGAGCGTCGCACCGCCACCGCCGGGCATGCAGATGTCGGTGATCAGGACGTCCTGCGGCGCCGCCTCGAGCGAGCGCAGCCCGGACGGCACGTCCTCCGCGACGGACACGTCGTGCCGGCGCGACAGCGCTGCGTGCAGTGCGCGGCGCACTGCCGGCTCGTCGTCGGCGACTAGGATCCGCGTGCGTTGCATGACCGTACGATGCCCTCGGTCCGCATCATGTCCGCGCCGGGCCCGCCCCACAAGCAAGGGCTGCCGAAGCGCCTCTGCCCCCGTTCAGTCCGGAGAGCGGCCGCCGAGGTCCAGGCGCGTGCACGGGCCTGGTAGGGAACGCTCCGTTCGCTGAAACTGGACAGAACTGGGAGCTGCGGGCTGGCACTGCGAAAAGCCGTGTCGGCAGGACGCGAACTCCGCTCACGACGCAGGAGGTCACGCTCGTCCGTGCCATCTCGTGCGTCGCAGAGAGCCCCTTCCAGCTCCAAGAGATGGTGCCGGCTGGACGCGTGCTCTCGAGCCACGAGAAGTTGCCTCACTCCACGTGCACCACGCATGCCGACGTCGTCACCGCCGGGATCATGGCCTTCATCAAGCGGTGACGACCGAGAACAGCCGAATCCGGGAACGCAGTGACAGTGCTCGTGGCGGAGGCGGGCTCCTCCACGGAGATGCACCATGGCGACCGAGGAAAGCGACCTGCCCCGGCCAGCGGACCCGTCGCAGCTGCAGTGGGGTGACGGAAGGCTCTCACCCCTTCCCCGACGCGTGGACCATGACGCCGTGAGAGCGCTATCGGTTCCTCAACGCGCGAGTTGAGGGGACCGTCCGCCGACACTTGGACCCTCCTCATCCCGCCCCGCCTCATGCGAGTGCTTACCGGGCCGATAGCTGGAAAGGACTCCGGGCATCCCCGAGAGTCACGGGGGCATGACGATGAGAAGGGATTCGAGCATCCGCCAACTCGGCCTGCAGGTCCTCTCTGCGGCTGGTCTTCTTGCCGCCTCGAGCGGGGCGGCCACGCCCAGCTCGGGCGGGCTCGCCGTCGTTGGCCGCACGGGTCCCGGCTTGCCGACCCGCATCGCGAGCCACGGTACGCATTGTGTCGTCGGCACGGATTCGGGCCTCGTGATGGTCGATCCGGTGAACACTTCACGCGTCCTCGCCCGCGTCGACCTCGCCTCCGCCGTGAGGGACATGTCCGTGGTCGAGCCGTCCGTGACCGCGATTGCAGCCGGCGAGTCGGGACTCCTGATGCTCTCGACACGGGACGTTCGAGCGCCACGCGTCCTCTCGGAGACGCGCCTCGACGCGGCCGTGGCCATCGCCGCCTCGGACGGGCAGGTCTTCCTGGGGCTGGACGAGGCGAGCGAAGATCGGCTTGTCGTCCTGGACGTCAGCGATCCGGTGAACCCCATCGGCATCGACTCGATCCGGCTCCCTGGACCGCCAGTCGCCATCGACAAGCTGGGGGGCGTCGTCGCGGTCGGGATAGAGAGTCCGCAAGGCGTCCTGATCCTGTCGCAGGAGGATGAACGCCTCGTCGCGCAGACGTTCGTCGCGACCACGCTGCCGCCGAAGCGTCTGGCGCACCATGGCAACCGACTCTTCGTCGCGTGTGGCATGCCGGCGACCGGGGAAGTCATCGCCTTCGACTTGTCGGATCCGCTCGTGCCTCGCCGCGATGGCGGGCTACGACTCGCCGACGATGCTCGAGACGTTGCTGTCGATGGGAACCGAGTCCTCGTCGCCGCTTCCGCGCTGGGTCTGGTCGTGCTCGACGCGCCACGAGGAGGACGCTGGATGCGCTTGGGGGATCTCGGTACAGGTGACGACGCCATTGCGGTCGCCTCCGCCGGCCTTGACGGGCGAGCCGTGCTCGCCCGGAGATCGTCATCGGGCGTGAGCCGGATGGCGACGATTCGATTCGACTCGGATGGTGCCTGTGACGAGCGACCAGGCCTCGCACTTGCCGAAGTCGTGGACGTGGCACGCACGATGACGCATCGCTTCGTCTTGCGTCGTGATCGCCTGGACATCTATTCGGTCGCGTCCGATGGCGGGATCACCGCCCCGCTCGGAAGCTGGACGCTTCCGGACGCCGACTTCTGGCACGTCACCGTCAGCGGCGTCACCGCAGCCGTCGCCTCAGGCGCGGTGATCCACCTCCTCGACGTGTCCGCGCCCGCCGCGCCGCGACAGACGGGACAAGTCGTCGTCACGCGGGGAGCCGTCACGTCGCTGGCGCTCGATGGCGCGATGTTGGCGGTCGCACAGGGACGCGACTTGGAGATTCATGACGTGACGACTCCGGCGCGGCCACTGCGGACGGCCGTGTTCGCGATGAGCGAGGGCTGCTACGCGGTCGCGGCAGGTCGCAACCGGCTCTTCGCGGTTGGTGGCCGTCAGTTCATCGTCGTGGCTTCGCGCGACGCATCCAGGCCCTCGATCATCGGTCAACTCCTCCTGCCGACGAACGGGCACTCTGTCGCGACGAGCGCGAGCAACGTGATAGTTGGCTCCCTGGAGGGAAGCTTGCTCCTGATCCGCGTCGATGACCTCGGACACCCAGAACTCGCGGCCTGCATGGCTACGGAACCGGTCAGTGCCGTGGCTGTCGATGGTCAGAACATCGTGGCCACCCATCCGGAAGCGGGCGTGAGTGTCATCGGAGTGACGCCGACGGGCGGACTCGTCCAGAACGCCTGGAAGGACGTTCCTGGCTCGCCCTGCGCGACGGCGCTCCGCGGACGGTCAGTGGACGTCGCGGCGACCGGCGCCGGTTCATTCCACCTTGAACTGTCGCTCCCCTCGGTCATCGTGCGCCTTCCCGAGCGCACTGTCTCGCGCTAGCCGTTGCGCGACGCGCGCCGGATCACCTCAGGGCGGTGAACAGCAGGAAGCGTCGACGGCGATGACGAGACCCTTGGGGCGCGCGAGGACCTACCGCGGCAGGATCGCCTCCGGGATCTGCGGCTGTTCCTCGCAGGCCAGGGTGAGGAGGCCGAGGTACCGGAGGAGCGGATGCTCCTCTTCGAGCAGCGCCAGCGCGCGCCGGCGTGCGCCCGGGGCCAAGGACGCGTCGTCGTCGTCCATCTCGCACTTCCGCGCGAGCGCTGCGAGGCGGACGATGGGATCGGCGTCGTCCTCGAGCGCCGCGAGAAGGAGAATGCTGTCGCTCGTCCCGCGTCGCGTCCCTTCCAGGAGCGCGAAGCCGAGGCCCTCCGACCTGAAGGCCTCCAGCAACGACTGCGTCCACGGCGTGCACATGCGTGCGCTGTGCAAGAGAAGCCCATCCGCTTTCCGGGTCCAACGCAGGGCGGAGCGGGGGTCGGATCTCGGGCCGGTAAGAAAGCGAAGAGAGCTAGCGAGCTACGCGCCAGAGCAGCGGCGTGGGGCACTCGAGGCGTGGGCCCCATCGCCCACGCTGCTGCTGATGCCCAGCACGACGGACAGGCGAGGCTGTCCCGCCCGTCTGGGATGCCGCCTCTACTTGGCCTTCTTCTTCGCCATCTCCGCGAAGAACTCGGCCTGGCCCTTCTCGATCTGCTCGGGCGTGAGGTCGCGAACGTGCGTCGCCAGCGACCACTTGTGGCCGAACGGATCGTCGAAGCTGCCCATGCGGTCGCCCCAGAACATGTCCTGGACGGGCATGGTCTCCTTGCCGCCCGCCGAAATCGCGCGCTTGATGGCGGTGTCCACGTCCTGCACGTAGATGTAGAAGCCGACCGGCGTGCCTCCGAGGGTCCTTGGACTCGTGCAGCCATGCTCCGGGCTGGCCTCGCCCAGCATGACCACGGAAGTTCCGATCTGGATCTCGGCATGCGCGACCTTGCCGTCGGGGCGATTCATGCGGAAGCGCTCCTCGGCTCCGAGCGCGCGCTTGTAGAAGTCGATCGCCTTGTCGGCTCCGTCGACGGTGAGCGATGGCGTGATGGTTGCGTAACCCTCAGGCATGGGCTTGACGGCCATGATCAGATCCTTTCGTTCGGGGCGCCGGCTCTTGCGCGATGGAAGCGTGCGTCGCGAGTCCGACGGGGAGAGCCGTAGCATGGACCCGCCAGGGATTCCCGGCGAGCCGCCCCCCCTCCGCCTGGAGCGATGCCGCGGACGAGAAGCTGCGAGCAGCGCTGCTCGTGGTACTGGCCGGAGGAGCCTCACGACGTGGCGCAGGAGATCCTGCGCCTTTCCAGCACAGTGGGATCCGAAGCTTGGAATTCACGTGACTTGAAGTCGCGGCCGCACTGACCCTATAGTGAGTCGTATTAATTTAAATCATACCAACATGGTCAAATAAAACGAAAGGCTCAGTCGAAAGACTGGGCCTTTCGT
>JADMIO011694132.1_pt1 | contig 69822 bp, 59 predicted proteins | sample 8958161 | NCBI WGS metagenome assembly JADMIO01 (sample SAMN16585339, study PRJNA669376) | soil metagenome | isolation source: Crop rotation soil | place: USA: Cullars Rotation, Alabama | collected 2011 | reverse complement strand
GCCGCGACTTCAAGTCACGTGAATTCCAAGCTTCGGATCCCACTGTGCTGGAAAGTGAAACGCTCCGGCGGCCGATAGCCGATGACGCGCAGGTCTTCGATTTCTTTTCCGTGCCGGTCGAAGAAAATGATTCCCGGCGGCCCAAAAAGGCCAAACCGCTTGAGGAGCGCCGCATCTTCCGCGGAATTGGCGGTTACATCGGCCTGTAGCAACAACATGGATGCCAGATGCTTTTTCACGCTTTGGTCGCTAAACGTGAACTCCTCCATCTCCTTGCATGAGATGCACCAGTCGGCGTAAAAATCCAGCATGACCGGCCTGCCGGCGGCTGCGATGGCGCGATCGAGTTCCGTAATCGAGGCCACCCGAACAAACCGCGTGCGTTCCGCCTCCTGTCCAGTCGCGGCGATCCGCAGGCCTGCGAGCGGCTGGAAGATGTCCCGGCCGCCTGATAGCGCGCCTACCAGCAGCGCAATGCCCGTCGACACGGCGATGACTCCCACTCCTTTCCACAATTTGCGAAATCCACTCGATCCGGCCGGCAGGGCGTCCAGCGCCCGCAGGTAGATTCCCGATACGATCATCAGGGCTGACCAGCACAGCATCTGCGCGACCACCGGAATGAGCGGCGAAATCATCCAGATCGCCGCGCCGAGCAGAAGGACGCCGAAGAAATTCTTTACGGCCTGCATCCAGGCACCCGCTTTGGGCAACAACACGCCAGCGGATGCCCCGATGACAAGCAACGGCACTCCCATACCCAGGGCCATCACGAACAGGGCACAACCGCCGAGGAGAACGTCTCGAGACTGGCTGACATAGAGCAGCGCGCCGGCCAGAGGCGCGGCAACGCACGGTCCTACTATCACGGCCGAAAGGGCGCCCATGACAAATACTCCCGCAAGCGTGCCGCCCGTAAGGCGGTTGCTCCTGTCCGCCGCGCCGCTTTGCCAGGCAGTCGGTAGTTGCAACTCGTAAAAACCGAACATGGACAAGGCCAGCAAGACGAATACACCGGCGAACGCGCCCAGAACCCAGGGATTTTGCAACGCGGCGGACAGCAAGGTCCCGGACAAACCCGCCAATACGCCGGCAATGGCGTACGCAATCGCCATGCCGAGAACATACGTCGCCGAAAGCGTAAACCCGCGCAACCTGGTCACGTTGCTGCCTTGGCCGGCGATCATTCCGGAGAGAATCGGCACCATGGGCAGGACACAGGGCGTGAACGACAGCAGCAATCCGAAACCGAAGAAGCTGGCCATCACAAGCCAGAAATTGCCGCTCTTCAGCAATGCGGCGACCTGCCTGTCTTCCGGAATCCGCTGGGCGGGATCGATTGCGGAAGTCGTCGAAGCCGCTTCAGGCGGAGACGACTTCGGCGCTTGCGCATCCGATTGCGCCTCGAGCGCGACCGGAATCTGCCGGGTTGCCGGGGGATAGCACAATCCTTTTTCACTGCATCCCTGGAAACCGACGTTCAGGACCAGCGCAATCCGCCCGGGGCTTTCCCGTTGCAACCGTACCAGCGCCTGCACGGGTGCATGAAACACCTCGGTCTTGCCGAAAGTCGGGTCCTCTTTCGCCTCTCCGCGCGGCAAGGTGACCGACTTGATCGTCGCTTTTTCCCCCGATGCGATGGTGATGCGGATCTTGTCGCGATAGAGATAGTAACTTTCGGCCGGGCTCAGCTTCGCGACCAGGGTGGTCGCGTCCGCGGATCTGACCTCGACGGTGAACGCTTTTTCGACCGGCAGAAATTCTTCTTCCTCGTCCGCCGATCGGCCGGCCCCACCCTGGAGGCGCGCAAGCAACCCCGAAGATTTGCCAGCCGGGGGCCGGCCGGCATCGGAATAGGCGATTGGCACCAGCTTCGCGGTCTGGGTCAAGGGCGTGTAGCACACGCCGATGTCGGCGCATCCCTGCGAGATGACTTTGAGCGTAAAGCCAGCAGCCGGAACGGCCGACGCGAGAGGCAAATCGAACACCAGCGTTCCGCGATAGGTCTCGACCTTGCCGAAAAATTCGTCCTCCTTGACAGCGCCCGGGGGCAAATGCGCGGCACCCAATTTCACCGGCCCCTGCATGACGGCAAAGCGGAAGCGATCGCGGTACATGTAGTATCCGTCTGCGATCTGAAAGCGCACCTGGACGATGGCCGGATCGACGACCTTCGCCGAAAAGCGGAATGCGGCCTCGGGATCGAGGAGTTCCTGAGCAGCAGAGGACATCGGCAGGAGCGCCGGCAGAGCCCCCAGAAGCAATGCCGCCCAGCGGACGAAAAAGGCTCTCATCGGGTTGGCTGCACGCTTACTTCCGTTCGGGGCGCGATTCCGCCGCCACCCACTCCAGGTAGGCGGGCAGTCCCGCGCTTACCGGAATGCTCACGATTTCGGGAAGTTCGTGGGGATGATCGGCGCGAATCTTCTCCACCAGCGCGGGATACGCGGAGGAAGTTGTCTTGATCAGCAACGGCACCTCGGTGGTCATCTCGATCTTGCCTTCCCAGCGGTATACGGACGTGCAATCGGCGAGTACGTTCACGCAGGCTGCGTGTCGCTGCTCGACCAGCGACGCCGCCAGCCGCATCGCGGAGGGCCGATCCGGCAGATTGGTCAAAACGATGACGATGTCGCAATTGCCGAGCGCCATGCGATTGCCTCGATTCCGGCATCCCGATTACGCGGGATGCGTCGATCAGAATTGTTTCGTCGCCTCCCAGGCAGCGACGACACCCTGGCGCGCGGAAGGATAGCGCAGCTGGACGCGCAATTCCTTCCTCAACCGCCCGTTGGCAAGCCGCCGGGATTCGCGCATGAACGAAAGCGAAGCCTCCGGGAGCTCAACCTGCGCCATGTCCCAGCTCACGCGAGGCGGAAAAGGAAGATCGAATTGCGCAGCCACCATGTCGAAGTACTCGCCCATCTTCATCCAGCAGCCGTCCGAAGCGTTATAGGCGCGCCCGCCGCGGCCGCGGGTCAGTGCCGCCGACACGGTACGTGCCAGGTCGTCGGCATGGATGTGGTTCGTATAAGGATCACGCTCCGGCATCAGCGCCGGCGTGCCTGCCTTGATGCGGGCAATCGGCAGCCTCGCCGCCGAATAGATGCCCGGCACTCGAAGTATGCTGACTTGAACGCCGGCTTCCGCGCCCCATGCGCGAATCTGGTTCTCGGCGTCGAGCCTGCGCCGCGCGCGATCGCTCGACGGACGCGCCTTGCGCGTTTCGTCGACCACCTCGCCGCCGCAGTCGCCGTATACGCCGCTGGTACTGATGTAGACCAGGCGCTGTGGTAGACTGCCGCCCTTCGCGAGAGCCCGTATCAGGTTCGCGGTTCGCGCATCGCGATTGCCCGAATCCTGCGGGGGCGCGAGATGCACGACGTCCTGGGCGAGGCCGGCGATTCGAAGCAAAGTTTCCGGATGGTCCAGGTCTCCCGGTACCGGCACGACGCCTTCTGCGCGCAGCAGGGAAATGCGGTCTTGCGAGTGGGTAAGTGCGTATATGCGCCGGCGGCCTCTCAGCGTCCTGGCCAGACGCAGGCCGACATCTCCACAACCGATGATCAACAATCGTCTCATTCCTTTATTTTAACCCGGACGCGATTCGGCTTCGGGAGAGTATCGACGCTATGTCCCGTCAGGTAACTATCACACCGAGCAACCATACCTTCACGTGCGGCGAGGGCGAGACGGTGCTCGCCGCGGCGTTGCGCGAAGGCTTCACGCTGCCTTACGGGTGCCGCAACGGCGCCTGCGGCGCCTGCAAGGGCAAAATCCTCGAAGGCAAGGTGGACTACGGCAATCCCCAGCCCTACGTTCTGACGGAGTCCGAGAAGAATGCCGGGATGGCCTTGTTCTGCCAGGCCAGTCCCCTCACCGATCTGGTGATCGAGGCTCGCGAGATCCGCGGCGTGGGGCAGCTCGACATCCGCAAGCTTCCCTGCCGGGTACAGGAGATGCACAGGCTCGCGCCCGACGTCGTCGTGCTGAAGCTCAAGCTGCCGGCGAACGAACGCCTGCAATTCCTTGCCGGTCAGTACATCGACATCCTGCTGAAGGACGGCAAGCGCCGCTCGTATTCGATGGGAAATCCCCCGCACGACGACGAATATCTCGAGCTGCATGTGCGCAACATGGCCAACGGCGCCTTTACCGAATTCGTTTTCAACAAGATGAAGGAAAAGGACATCCTGCGCTTCGAAGGCCCCCTGGGGACGTTTTTCATGCGCGAGGATTCAGACAAGCCCATGATCCTGGTCGCAAGCGGCACGGGCTTTGCGCCGATCAAGAGCATTCTCGAGCACGCGTTCCACAAGGGAACCTCGCGCCAGATGGTGCTGTACTGGGGCGGCCGCCGCCCGGACGATCTGTACATGCCGGAACTCGCGGCGCAATGGCAGCGGGAGCACGACAATTTCAGCTTCGTGCCGGTGATTTCTGACGCCACGGAGGACGATGACTGGAAGGGGCGCACGGGGTTCGTCCACAAGGCGGTAATGGAGGACTTTCCCGATCTTTCGGGGTATCAGGTCTATGCCTGCGGCGCCCCTGTGGTGGTCGAGTCCGCGCACAGGGATTTCACCAGCATATGTAGGCTGCCAGAGGAGGAGTTCTACTCCGATGCGTTCACGCCCTCGGTGGATCCCAAGAGCACGCCCGGCTGACGGTGGTTCCTAGCCGCTGTTGCGCAAGCCCGCGGCGATGCCATTCAAGGTCAGGAGAATCGCGCGGCGCGTGCTCTCGTCGTTTTCCCCGGCTCGATAACGCCTCAGCAACTCCACTTGCAGGTGATTGAGCGGATCGATGTACGGTGACCGGTTGCGCAAGCTGCGCGACAGCGCCGGGTTCGCCTCCAGCAGTTCACCCTGGCCGGTGATAGCCAGCAGATACCGCACCGTTCTGTGCCACTCATCCTGGATCTGCGCGAATATCGCGTCGCGCAGCTTCACGTCCGTCACCAGTTCTGCGTAACGCGACGCTATGCTGATATCGCTTTTTGCCAGCAGCATGTCCATGTTTGACAGCAACGTGCGGAAGAACGGCCAGTCGAGGTACATTTTTTTCAGCAGCTCGATGGCCGAGCCCCCGCGACGTTCCACCAGTTCCTGCACGGCCGCGCCGAAGCCATACCAGCCGGGCAACATGATGCGCGACAGCGACCACGAGAATACCCAGGGAATCGCGCGCAGGTCTTCGATGCGATCGGTCTTCTTGCGCGAAGCGGGACGACTGCCGACGTTCAGGTCGGCGATTTCCGTGATCGGGGTCGCGCTGCGGAAGAACTGCACGAAGCCCGGTGTTTCGTAGACCAGCTTCCTGTAGGCCGCAAAGGCGACCGCGCTCATTTCCTCCAGAATTTCGAGATAGACCGGCTGTCCGCCGCTCTCCGGCTTCAGGACCGTGGCTTCAAAGGTCGCCGCCACGAGCGTCTCGAGATTACGCCTGCCGATATCCGGGTCCGAATACTTGCTGGCGATCACTTCGCCTTGCTCCGTGATGCGGATTTGTCCGGCTACGCTGCCGGGCGGTTGGGCGAGAACGGCCTGGTAGCTCGGGCCGCCGCCGCGGCCGACCGAGCCACCGCGGCCGTGAAACAGGCGCAACTTCACTCCGTGGCGGGCGAATACCGCGACAAGCTCGACTTCAGCCTTGTACAGCTCCCAGTTCGCCGTCAGGAATCCGCCATCCTTGTTGCTGTCGGAATAGCCGAGCATCACCTCCTGCACGCCGCCGCGGCTGCCCAGCAGTTGCCGATAGTAGGGCTCCGAAAACAGCTGGTCCATGATCGGCCCGCATGCACGCAGGTCGGCGATTGTCTCGAACAACGGAATAATGTTGAGTTGCGACTGCGCAGTGCCGCCCGCCTGCAGCAAGCCTACCTCCTTCAGCAGCAGGGCGACCTCAAGCAGGTCGCTGACGCCGTCGGCTTTCGAGATGATGTAATTCGGAAGCGCCTGGGCGCCAAAGCGGCGGTGCATTTGCGCGGCCGCGTCGAGGATGGCAAGTTCCCGCGCCACCTCCTCGCTGTATGTGAGGTAAGGAGAACGAAGCAATCGCGGCAGCTTGAGCTCCTGCAGCAACCATTCGCGGCGCTGGTTTTCATCGAGTCCGGCATAGCCGTCCTTGCGCGCACCCAATGCGAACAGCTCCGCGACCACTTGTTCATGCACGCCGCTGTGCTGGCGCATGTCGAGCGGCGCCAGATGGAAGCCGAATATGTCAGCGGCCCGCAGCAGGTTGCGCAACCGGCCGCGCGCAATGCGTTTCGAGCCGTTTGCCGCCAGCGAGTCGGCGAGCACCGCGAGGTCTCCGGCGAATTCGGCGCTGTCGCCGTAGGGTTGCGCGTCGGCAACAGCGGGCCTGTCGGGCACGCGATGGCCGAGGGCCTGGGAAGTCGCGGCAAGTCGCGCGTAGATGCCGGTCAGTGCGCGACGATACGGCTCATCGCGCCGGTGCTCGGAAACGTCCGGAGAGCTCGCCGCGAGTTCGTCGAGCGCAGGCGTGGTCTCCACGATGCGCACCGATTGCGAAAGCTCCCCGCCCAACTGGTGAATTTCATCGAAATAGAAGTCCAGCGCGGTGGCGGACTGGCGCGCCAGCGCCTGTCGCATCACGTCATCGGTGACGAACGGATTGCCGTCGCGGTCCCCGCCGATCCAGCTGCCCAGCTTCAGGAAGTTCGCCGACTTCGGCTTGCCGGAACCGCTTCCCGCCAGCAGGTCTTCGACTTCCGCATAGAGCTTCGGCACCTGGCGCAGGAACGTGTAGCGGTAGTACGAGAGGCCGTTCTCGATCTCGTCGTTAACTGTCAGGCGCAATTCGCGCAGGATGCGCGTCTGCCACAATGTCAGCACCACGCGGCGCAGGCCGTCTTCGTTTTGCGCCGTTTCCTCGGGCGTAAGCTGGATGCGGTCACGCTCGGTCAGCAGGCGCGCGATCGCCAGCTGGCAATCGAGGATGCTCTTGCGCTGGACTTCCGTCGGATGAGCGGTCAATACCGGCGAGACCACGGCCCGGGAGAAAAAATCGGCAATCTGCTCCGGCGTGACACCGTCCGCTCGGGCGCGCGCCAGCGCCAGCGCCATGCTGCCTTCCTGAGGGGCCGAGCCGGCAATCATGTGCGCGCGCCGCCGCCGGTTGTGATGCTGGTCCTCGGCGATATTGGCCAGCTGCGAAAAGTAACTGAATGCCCGCACCACCGCGATGGTCCGCACTGGATCGAGCTTGTTGAGCATGGCCTCCAGCTCGCGCTTGGCCCCGGGGTCACGATCTCGCCGGAAGCGGATGGCGTTCTGCCGCGTGCGCTCGATCAGGTCGTAAATCGCCTCGCCTTCCTGTTCGCGCAGCGTATCGCCGAGAATGCGCCCCAACAGGCGGATATCCTCCCGCAGCGGCGATTCCTTGTCGGTCGCGTGCGGATTTTGTACCGGAGCATTCATGTGGACGTGTTCATTCATGGTTGTGCCGTGCTCGACCCGCGAGGATGGAGACGCCGGCGAAGATCGAGAGCCATGACGCGCTCAAGCAAACCTTGCGCCCGACCCTGGAGGACTCGTTTTTATCCGGCGACTCAATGTGTTGCCCGACGCTTCCCGCATGCACCACGCGCTCGCCCGCGCAATAACGGTGCGCGATTTCAGACCACCGGCCTTCTGCGGCCTCCGCCATGCTGCTTCAATTGCTCCAGCGTCACCGTCAGCGCGCTTCGATATTCCGCCGCCGCTTCGGCCGGCTTGCCTTCGCGCTCCAGGAGCCGGCCGAGTTCGAGGTGCGCCGAGTGCGTGGCCTCGATCGACAGGCTGGCCTCGAGATAGCTGCGCGCCTTGCCCCACAGGCCCTGGCGCGCGCAAAGCCGCCCCAGCGTAAGCAGCAGCACGGCGTCGCGCGGATGCTGGCCAAGCCATTCTTCCGCCCGCTCCAACTGCTGCCTCACGTCCGTGCCGAGGCATTCGGAATAGATCGCCAGGAGCGCCGGATCCCATTGCCGTTCCAGACCGTCTTCTACGATCCTGTGCGCATCGTTGCAGCCATCGAGCGCGACGAATGATTGCGCGGCCGTGGCGGCGATTCGGGAATCCTGCCGGTCCTCGGCGGGCAGCTTGTCCCAGTATTCCCGCAGCGACTTGTCGTCCACCGCCTTGCGCTTGAGCGTTTCGATGACTGCCTGCCGGCGCAGCTGGGCGACGACCGGGCGTTCGAATACGCGGCGCTTCTCCAGTTGCGGTATCAACGCCAGGACACGCTCCCAGTTCATCGCCATCTGCTGTGCCCGCAATTCGAGGCGCAGCGCGGCGGTATGCTTTTCCGGAAGTTTCCTGAGCACGTCCAGCGCATCGTAATAGCGACGTTCGTCGAGCAGCATTTCCGCCTGCGCCATCAGCTTCATGGCGTCTTCCTCCGGGTCTGCGCCGACCGACCTTGCGAGGTACTTGTCACGTGCCGCGAATGCGCGCATGCCGTGCGCGGCGCGCGCGGCAAGCATTGCGGACAAAGCCGGCGATTCACCGGCCTTGAGCGCGGCGGCGGCGGCCTTTTCCGCCCGTCCGAAACGGCCCTCGAAGAAATTCACGAGCGCTTCGTTGAAGGCGGCGCGGGCCCGGCTCTCCGAGCGCCGCTTCTGGAACGCTTTCACCCGTGACGGCATGGTCGAGGTAATTACCACGGTACGCGTCACCGCATAGGCTGCGATAAAAACCGCGACGGCGATGATCACGGCGAAAGTAAACGACAGCTCCACGCGCCAGGGCGGCAGCACCAGCAGGACATAACCATTGTTGTAGCGCGCCGCGATCACCAGCGCGACCGCTGCGGCAAACAGGCCCAGCACCCACAGGAGGGCCCGCATCACTTCAGCCTTGGGCGTCTGATGCGCATCGGTCAGCGCAACGCGCGCTCGCGCACCAGCTTGAAATTGCGCGCCGCGTCCAGGCTCGCGGAAATGTCGGGCGGGTGGCCGCCGACCGGCGCCTGCAGCAATTGCTTCAGCGTCGATTGCGCCGTCGCCACGGCGACGTCGCCACCTTCGTAATAACGGGCCAGCCATCCGGACGCAGCCTTGAGGTCCTCCCTGAAACTCGCCTCGTCATGGGCAAGCAGCGACAGGCGTGCCCCGAGCAGGCGGATTTTCAGGTTCTGCCGCAGGAAAAACGCCTGATCCGGTGACACCAAGGGGATTTCGGGCCGCTCAACGTTCTGGATGCGGATCAGGTCGTGCAGGTCGCGCCTCGCTTCTTGCCAGAGCCGGCGCCAGAAACCGGCCGCGGCCGCTTCCGGCCCGGCGCTCGGCCGCCCGGGCCGTTGTTCCATGATCAACGACAGCGTGTCGACCTGGTTCATCACGTTGTCGATGCGCAGCGCTATGCCTACGACATCCACGTAAGGCGCAGCTTTCAGGCGTTCGATGTCCTGACTGATCACCCGGCGCAGGGAGGTCAGCTGTGGACGGTCCATGCGCGCCAGCCGCGCGTCGGCCGTTTCCAGCGCGATCAGCGCCGCCTTGACGTTGCCGGCAAGTTGCAACTGCTGGTTGGCGATCAGCAGAACCTGCTCGACCTCGGCCAGTGTCCATTCGTCGCGGCTGCGCGACAGGTCGCGATAAAGCGATTCGAGCGCGAGCCGCTGATTCTGGGTTTCGAACACGCGCGCTTCGAGTTGCCCGAGCCTGGCAGAGACGTCGCCCATCGTGTCACGCGATTGCGCTGCCAGCGCGCGGGTCTCGCGGCCCAGGGCATCGACTTCGCCGAGCCGTTTCGCCAGGTCGTGTTCGAGCTGGACGAAACCGCGGCGTGAATCGAACCACTGCCATCCGGCAATCGCCACCGCTGCCAGCGCCAGGATCAGAGCCAGGCTGGCCAAAGGCGAACGCCGCGACGCGGGCACCGTCACAGGTACCGTTGCCGCCAAGGGCTTGTCATCGGATTGATCGGCCATTTCTACCCGCGTGAATTTTCCAAGATCATGAATCGGCACCAGGCGCTCGCAGGCGCGCGAACCAGGTTTCGAGTCCCGCCACCATGGCGGCGTCGCCATTACCGGCCACGAACACGGTTCGCGCACCGCGCGCAAACGCCGCCGCGGCCACGCGCGGATGGGTAACGAAGAACGGCACGCCGCGCAGCCACGTCCGCCCCGGGGCGCCGGCCATCTCGAACAGGTTTTCGACCACGTTCACACTGGTAGCCAGGCAGGCTTTTACGCCGGTGCGGCCCGGCTGAGGCAGCAATTCGCTCATGTCGCGATCCGGTTTCACCCGGCGATAGCATTCGAGGTAATCGATGGAGGCGCCACGCGAACGCAAGGCTTCGCCAAGGAATTCGCGGCCACCGACACCCCTCACTATCAAAATCCGGCCGCCGCATAGCCGCCGGGCCGACAACTCCTCTACCAAGGTTTCGCTGTCGAAGCCCTGCAGCGGTGCAATGATGTTACTCACACCGCTTTTTTTCAACTCGGCCGCCGTCCCCGGCCCGAGGGCGGCGACCTTCGCGGCGGCGGCCAGGCCGCCGCGCTCGAGCAGCAGCGGCATGGCCACGCGAACCGCGTTCGGGCTGACGAAAATCACCAGATCGAAACTGCGCAGGCGATCGAATACCGGCGCGAGGGCCGCGTCCTGGAGCGGCTCGATCTCCAGCGCCGGGAACAACACGGGCTCGCCACCCGCGTCGCGGATGAGCCGGGCAAGGCCGCCGGATTGCTCCGACGGCCTGGTCACCAGTATTTCCACTCCGGCCAATCGCGCATTCATTCGAGCTGCCCGTCCAGGCCTGCCAGGATCTCGCGCGCACCTTTCGCGATCAGCCGCTGCGCCACGGCGTTGCCGACCTCCTGCGGCATGCCGGAGCGCGGTGCCGTGATTTCGTCGTAGACCATGCGGCTTCCATCGGGGCTGGCGACGAAACCGCGCAGTCGCGCGGCTCCGGCGCTGATCTCGGCGAACCCGCCCAACGGTACCTGGCAGCTGCCTGCGAGCGCCCGGCTCAGCGCCCGCTCGGCTTCTACGCACCAGCGCGTGTCCGCGTCGTTCAGCGAATCGAGCGCGGCGATCAGGTCGGCACGATCGCTGCGGCACTCGATCCCCAGCGCGCCCTGTCCGACGGCGGGCAGGCAGCAGGCCGGTTCGAGAATCGTGGTGATGCGGGAGGACAGGCCGAGGCGCTTGAGCCCGGCGGCCGCAAGGATGACGGCGGCGTACCGGCCCTCGTCCAGCTTGCGCAGTCGCGTCTGCACGTTGCCGCGCAGAGGTTCAACCCGCAGATTCGCGAAGCGCGCGCGCAACTGGCTTTCGCGACGCAGGCTGGAAGTGCCGATCACGCTTCCCGGCGGCAGGCTTTCCATGTTCCGGTAGTCGTTGGACACGAACGCATCGCGCGGATCTTCGCGTTCGGTGATCGCCGCAATGGTGAATCCCGCGGCCAGGTTCATCGGCACGTCCTTCATCGAATGCACCGCAATGTCCGCCTGGCCCGACTCCAGCGCCAGCTCGAGTTCCTTGACGAACAAGCCCTTGCCTCCGATCTTTGCGAGCGGGGTGCCGAGCATGCGATCTCCTTCGGTCGTCATGCCGAGCAGATGCGTCTGCATTGCCGGATAGAGCGCCTTGAGCCTCGCCTCGATATGGCGCGCCTGCCACATCGCCAGTGCGCTTTCGCGTGTAGCCAGGACGATTCGGGAAGGATGATTCACGAAGGAATGCGGACCTCGAGGGTTCAGTGTGCGCGACGAAAACTTGTGCCCGGACCGCCGCGCCTGGGTGGCAATACGGCCGGCGAGCTGGAGCGAACCGGGATCGCGTGACGGCCTATTTTTCCAGCAGGCTCCGCAACATCCACGCGGTCTTCTCGTGTACCTCCATGCGCTGGGTCAACAGATCCATGGTGGGCTGGTCGCCGGCCTTTTCGGCGGCGGGGAAGGCCTTGCGCGCCGTGCGCGTCACCGCTTCATGCCCCTGCAGCAGGATGCGGATCATCTCCTGCGCCTTCGGCACGCCCGGCGTCTCGCGGATGGACGCGAGCTTCGAAAATTGCGCGTACGTGCCCGGTGCCGGGGCGTCCAGGGAGCGGATTCGCTCGGCGATCAGGTCGATGTTGGTCCACAGTTCGGTGTATTGCGTCTGGAACATCAGGTGCAGCGTCTGGAACATCGGACCGGTCACGTTCCAGTGGAAATTATGGGTTTTCAGGTAGAGCGTGTAGCTGTCGGCTAGCAGTTTCGACAGGCTCTCGACGATTTTCAGGCGATCCCTTTCCTTGATACCGAGGTCCGCGGCCATGCTGTTATCCCCTTCGTGACGGATTGAATCGTGTTTTCCCAATGATAGGCCAATTTGGCCACCGGCGACGCGCAAGCGCCGGCGTCAGGATGGCAGGATCACTGCAGGTTGCGTCCGAGTTCCTTGACGATGTGCTGTTGGCGACGGCTGACCGGCAGCTTCTCGTCGAGGCCGTTCAGCATCACGGCCCAGCGCGACTCGCCTCCCTCCATGGAATCCCTCTCGAAGCCGGCGATGTGCGCCTTCGCCACCAGGCAGCTGCGATGGATGCGCACGAACTGATCGCCGAACTCCTGTTCCAGGCGCGACAACGATTCTTCCACGAGGTGCTCACGGGCCGCGGTGCGCACGGTCACGTATTTCAGCTCCGCCCGGAGATAGCGGATGTCGGACACCGCTATCAGCAGGACCTTGCCGCGCTCCTGCACCGACAGGTGCCGGCGCGGCTCGGGTGCGATCCTTTGCAGCACGTCCAGCCGCAACGGGGTGATCGCGCGCGCGCGCGTCAGTGCATCATGCAGGCGCCGCAGCCGGATCGGCTTGACCAGGTAATCCACGGCGTGAAGCTCGAACGCCTTCAGGGCGTAGTCGTTGTACGCGGTAGTGAAAATCACCGACGGCGGTTCCGGCAGCTTCAACAGGTGCTGGGCCGCTTCGAGGCCGTCCATTTCCGGCATGCGGATGTCCAGCAGCACCACATCGGCGGGCAGCCTGCCGAGCAACGCGAGCAACTCGCGCCCGCTCGCCGCCTCGCCCACGAGCTCGATCGGAAAACTGCTGGCGCAGTCCTCCAGCAGGTCGCGCACACGGCTGCGGGCCGGCGTCTCGTCGTCGGCGATAACGACCTTCAGCGCCTGGGGATGCCGGGTCATTCGTCCGCCTTTACGTACGGTATCGTGATGTGCACCTCGTACTCTCTGTCCCCCACGCGCGCCTGCAGACTGGCCTCCGCGTCGAAGTGCAGCGCCAGCCTTTCCCTGATATTGCCCAGCGCCATCTTGTTGCCGGCATGGTGACTGCCGTCCTTGCGGTAGGGGTTGCGCAGCACCATGTGCACCTGGTCCCGCACATGATAGATGTTGACCCTGATCGCCCCGGGTTCGATCGAAGGTTCGATGCCGTGATAGACCGCGTTCTCGAGCAGCGGCTGCAGCACCAGCGGCGGCATCAACGCATCTTTCGGCATGTTGTCCACGTGCCAGTCGATTTGCAGCCGCTCGCCGAGGCGCAGCTGTTCGAGGGCGAGGTATTGGCGGCACAGCTCGACTTCATTTGCCAGGGGCGCGAGATCGCGATTGTCCGCCATCAGGACACGGAACAGGTCGGCCATGTCTTCGAGCGCGGCCTCCGCACGGCGAGGCTCCGCGCGTATCAGCGACAATACCGCGTTGATGCTGTTGAACAGAAAATGCGGCCGGATTCTCGCCTGCAGCGCCTGCAGCCTGGCTTCGGAAAGGGCCGGCGACAACGCCCGGTTGCGCAAGTTGAAATAGCCGAGCAGAGCGAGCGTCGTCGCCGCGACGAAAACGGCATCGCGGCCGGCATCGTCCATTCCTGTCTCGAGAATCCAAGCGCCGAAACGCAACACCAGCATGGTGATGGCCAGCTCCGCGGCCACGATCACCACGACCGCCGAGCGATATTCGATCCCATGCAGCCAGGAATTCGACGCCCCCAGCAGCAGCACCGAGAGGATCGCGATCGGCTGCACCACGGCGGCGATGGTCAGCCATTGTTCGAGAAAACCGCTCCAGTTCGGCGATTTCAGCAGCGCCGCGAAGACGGTCAGCGCCGTGACGATGACCAGCACCCGCAGCATGACGCCGAGATTGCGAAAATTCGGCAGCAGGGTCGCAGCGGGGTTTTGATTTATACTTGCCATCTCTTAGGACGTGCCGAAACGCGCGCCAAAACAATTGTTTAACGCATTCCATTGTGAACGGGGCAGAGCGCCAATGCAACAACAGGAACCGCCGGCAGACGAGGATGGCAAGACATGGTCGGGCAGATTCAGCGAGCCGGTCGCGGAACTCGTCAAGCGCTATACCGCATCCGTCGAATTCGACAAGAGGCTGGCTGAATTCGACATCCAGGGCTCGCTCGCGCACGCGCGCATGCTGACCGCGGTCGGCGTCCTGTCGAAAAGCGACCTGTCGGACATCGAGCGCGGCATGGCCGGAATACTCGCGGAGATCCGCCAGGGGAAATTTGTCTGGTCGCTCGACCTCGAAGACGTGCACCTGAACATCGAGAAACGCCTGACCGACCTGGTCGGCGAAGCCGGCAAACGGCTGCATACCGCGCGCTCGCGCAATGACCAGGTCGCAACCGACGTCCGCCTGTATTTGCGCGCCGCCATCGACGAGACGCTCGCGCTGGTCGTCGCCTTCCAGCGCAGCCTGCTCGATCTCGCGGACCAGCATGTGGACACTCTCATGCCGGGGTTCACACACCTGCAGGTCGCACAGCCTGTGAGCTTCGCACATCACCTGATGGCGTACTACGAGATGCTCGCGCGCGACGCGTCGCGCCTGGCCGATTGCCGCAAGCGGCTCAACCAGCTGCCGCTCGGCGCCGGCGCGCTTGCCGGAACGACATTCCCCATCGATCGCCAACGCGTGGCGAAGGAACTCGGCTTCGACGGGATCTGCGAGAATTCGCTCGATGCCGTCTCCGATCGGGATTTCGCGATCGAATTCTGCGCCTGCGCGGCGCTGATCATGACGCACCTGTCCCGGCTTTCCGAAGAACTGATCCTGTGGATGAATCCGCGCTTCGGCTTCATCAGGCTGGCCGACAGGTTTTGCACCGGATCGTCGATGATGCCGCAGAAGAAGAATCCGGACGTGCCCGAGCTCGTGCGCGGCAAGACCGGGCGCATCAACGGGCACCTGGTTGGCCTGCTGACGCTCATGAAGGGGCAGCCGCTGGCGTACAACAAGGACAACCAGGAGGACAAGGAGCCTCTGTTCGATACCGTGGACACCCTGGGGACGACCTTGCGGATCTATGCCGACATGGTCGGCGGTATCACGGTGAACAAGGAAGCGATGCGCCGCGCGGCCATGGAAGGCCATGCCACGGCAACCGATCTGGCCGACTGCCTGGTACGCAAGGGCATGCCGTTTCGAGAGGCCCATGAAGCGGTTGCGCGCGCCGTGCGCCGCGCAGCCGAGAAGGGGGTGGATCTCGCGCAACTGGGGCTGGAGGAGTTGCAGCAATTCTCCCGGCTGGTCGACGCGGACATGATCGGCAAGCTTTCGCCCGAGGGTTCGCTTGCCGCGCGCGATCACGTCGGCGGCACGGCGCCGAAGCAGGTGCGCGAAGCCATCGCGCGCGCGCGCCGGCGGCTGTCCGGAAGTTGATCCGCGTCGAGCGCGCTCAAACGAATTCCGGGGCTCGACGAATTGCTGGGCAAGGTCAAAACCTGATAGATTCCGGCTGAATTCAGGATGATCCGGCGCGCCTTGCGCGCCCGCCGGGTCGCTGTCCGCATACATAAGAAGCCACGGGAGGATGCATGAACTCGCAGGTATCGAAATTTCTGAAGGCTGCCATGGCGCTGCTCGCCGCGGCGCCGGCCATCGTTCCCGCCATCGGGCATGCCGAGGACAAGCCGATCCGCATCGGCCTGGTGACCTTCCTTTCCGGCCCGGCGTCCGGGCCGTTCGGCGTTCCCGCCAAGCTCGCCGCGGAAGCGATCGTGGATTCGCTCAATGCGGGCAAGGTTCCGGCTCCTTATTCCACCAAGGGTTTCGGCGGCACGCCGTTGGAGCTCGTGATCATCGACGAAGCCGGCGGCGCCACCAAGCAAGTGGCCGAGCTGCGCAACCTGGTCGAGCGCCAGGACGTCGATTTCGTAATCGGCTACATCGGCAGCGGAGACTGCCTGGCGGTTGCGCCGGTGGCGGAGGAACTCAAGAAGATCACCGTCCTGTTCGATTGCGGAACCCCGCGCATATTCGAGGACGCAAGCTACAAATACGTGTTTCGCACCCGGCCGCACGCCACCATGGACGCTGTCGCCGGCGCGATGTATTTGCTGGAAAGCCGGCCCGGCATGAAAAGTTACGCCGGCATCAACCAGAACTACGCCTACGGCCAGGACTCCTGGGCGGATTTCACCGCGGTGATGGGTGCGTTGAAGCCCGAAGCCGCAATCACCACTTCGCAGATGCCGAAATTTGGCGCGGGCCAGTACGGGCCTGAAATCTCGGCCCTGCTGGAAAGCAATTCCGACGTGATCCACTCCAGCTTGTGGGGCGGGGACCTGGAAGCGTTCATGCTGCAGGCCATGCCGCGCAATCTGTTCGCGCGCAGCCAGCTCATCCTGGTGGCGGGCGAGCCTTATTTGCACCGCCTTCCCGGCAGCATTCCCGACGGCACCATCATCGGCGCGCGTGGCCCGAGCGGCGTTTATGCGCAGAAAAGCCCGTTGAACGACTGGTTGCGGCAGATCTACAAGGAACGCGCGGAGATCTATCCGAACTATCCGGCTTACAGCGTGGCCCAGGCGTTTCTCGGCCTGAAGACCGCGTACGAAAAAGCCAAGGCCAAGGGCAAGCCGGGAACCGAAGAGATCATCCAGGCGTTTGAGTACGAGACTTTCGATTCCCCGAGCGGGAAGGTGATGATGAAACTCGGCAAAGGCCACCAGGCCGTCACCGGCACCGCGTATGGCTCGACGCGCACGGTGAACGGCGTGATCACCGTCGGCAACATCAAATACTATCCGGTGGAGCGGGTCCAGCCGCCCGAAGGCGTGAAGAGCCTCGACTGGATCAAGTCGGGCATGCAACCCGGCAAGTGGTAGGCGGCCTCTAGCGTCGACCCATGGGCCAGCTACTCGCCGTCCTCATCGACGGACTGATCTACTCGTCCTGGCTTTTCATCATCGCCGTCGGCCTTACGCTGATCTACGGCGTGATGAAGATCCTGAACATCGCGCACGGCAGCCTGTACGCGCTCGGCGCCTACAGCGCCGCGTCTCTGGGCGGCTACTGGATCAAGCAGGGGTATCCGCCGATGGGCAGCTACGCCGTCATGCTGCTTGCCGCGATCCTGGTGGGATTGATCGCCGGGCCGGTGATCGAACGGGGCCTGCTGCGTTTCATGTACGGCAAGGACGAGATCGTCCTCGTGCTGGTCACCTATGCGGTATTCCTGATCCTGGAGGATTTCGTCAAGCTCGCGTGGGGCGTCGATCCCTACTTCATCGCCGAGCCCTACGGCCTGCTAGGCAGCTTCGAAATCGGGCGGCTGACCTATCCCAACTACAACCTGGTGGTGTTCGGCGCGGCCACCCTCATCGGCGCGCTGCTCGCGTGGGTCCTGGCCAGGACCCGCCAAGGCAAGATGCTGCTGGCGGTGATACACGACCGCGAAATGTCAGCTGCCATGGGCATCAATGTCGGGCGCGTGTATTTCGTGACCTTCACCGTCGGCGCGATGCTCGGTGCGCTCGGCGGCGCCCTCACTGCCCCGATGATTTCCGTGCAACCCGGCATCGGCGCAGAAACCATCGTGCTCGCCTTCGCCGTCGTCGTGATCGGCGGGCTGGGCAGCCTGCCGGGCGCAGCGCTGGCCGCGATACTGGTCGGCATCGTGCGCTCGGCAGCAGTCCACTATCGGCCAGAACTGGATTTGTTCAGCATCTACCTGGTGATGGCGGCCGTGCTGATCCTGCGGCCCAAGGGGCTGTTCAGCGCACAGGAAGCCCGCAAGATATGAAGCGCGACCATACGCTTGCGGTGCTCGTCGCGATATCGGTTGTCCTGCTTGCAGTCGGCCCGTTCCTGCCGCGTTGGGGAATGTTCCTGATCAACGTGTCGTTGTGCTACGGCATCGTCGTGCTCGGCATGATGCTGCTGATGCGCACCGGCGTGGTCTCGTTCGGCCACGGGCTTTATTACTGCCTCGGCGCCTACGCGGCCGGAACGCTCGACCAGGTCCTGAAGATTTCGGACATGGCGGTCATGCTTGCCGCCGCGGTTATCGTGACTGCCCTCGTCTCGGCAGCGATCGGATTGCTGCTGCGCAAGTATCGCGACATCTTTTTCGCCATGCTGTCGCTGGCATTTTCGATGATCCTGTACGGATTGCTGGTCAAGACGTCGTCGCTGGGCTCGAGCGATGGATTCAACATTGCGGCGTCCAAGTTCGCGGGCATCACCGTAGCGGGCACTTGGGGCGAACGCTACGTGCGCTACGCGTTGACGGTCGTCCTTGCTTGCGGTGCCGGGGCATTCATGCACCGATACCTGAAATCCCACATGGGCAGGCTGGCCGAGGCGATACGCGACAACGAGCTGCGTGTCGAGTACATGGGCGCTTCCGTGCGCAACGTCATCCATGTGAATTACGTGATCTCGGCTGTCCTCGCCGGCATCGGCGGAGCACTCGCAGCGATCGCCGTGGGCCACATCGATCCCGAGATGGCGTACTGGACGACTTCCGGGGAATTCGTCTTCGTCGGCATCCTGGCCGGCACCGGAAGCGTGCTGGCCCCGTTCCTGGGCGCGTTCATCTTCGAGACCATCCGCAGTTTTGCCTACGAGTACTCACCGAATACCTGGCAGATGGCGCTCGGCATCACCATGCTGGTGGTGATCATGTTCCTCCCTGGCGGGCTGTGGTCGCTGTTCATGCGCAAGCGCAAGGCGGCCTGACATGGCGATCGTTCTCGAAGCAAGGGCATTGAACAAGAGCTTCGGCGCGGTCACCGCCGCCAGCGACATAAACGTCGCGGTCGAACAGGACGCCGTGGTCGGATTGATCGGCAGCAACGGCGCCGGCAAGACCACGTTCATCAACATGGTCACCGGCTATCTGAAGCCCACCTCGGGCTCCATCGATTTCGGCGGCCGCGACATCACGCCGCTGAGCCCGCGCCAGATCACGCGACTGGGCATTTGCCGCTCGTTCCAGATTCCGCAGCTGTTCAATTCGCTTTCGGTCTACGAAAACCTGCTGGTCGGCATCGGCATCGTCGTGTCCGGTGGCAAGGACTGGTCCGAGGCCAGCCACCATGCCGGCACGCCGGGCGAAGCGGTCGACGCCATGCTGGAACGCTTCGGGCTGGCCGGTTACCGGCACAAGCTGGCCGGCGTCCTGCCCGAGGGCATCCGCAAATTGCTCGATATCGCGATGGCGATGGCGGTCAAGCCCAAGATCCTGCTGCTCGACGAGCCGACGTCCGGCGTGTCGGCCGACGAAAAATTCGCGCTGATGGACATGGTCATGGAAGCAGTGCGCGCGCAGAAGGTCACGGTGCTGTTCGTCGAGCATGACATGGAAATCGTCACACGCTATACCCAGCGCGTGCTGGCCTTCTACGAGGGCCGCATCATCGCCGACGGCCTGCCGGCCGCGGTGCTGGGCGATCCCGAAGTCCGCAAGTACGTCACCGGGGAAGCCCACCCTGGCACGGCGGGAGGACGCCATGCTGCGCATTGAGGGCCTCGATGTTTCGATCGCGTCCGTCAGTATCCTGCGCGGCGTGAACATGGATGTGCCAACCGGAAAATTCGTCGGCCTGATCGGCCGCAACGGTGCCGGCAAGACCACCCTGATGCGCTCGGTGATGGGCATCCTGCCGCCGCGGCGCGGAAGCATCGGCTTCGACGGCTCGCCGCTGGGCAAGATGCCGGTTCACCAGCGCGCGCGCAACGGCATCGGCTACATGCCGGAAGACCGCCGGCTGGTGCCGTCGCTGGGCGTCGAGGAAAACATCCTCATCCCCGCCTGGTCGGCGGGAATCGCCGATCCGCACGATCGCCTTGCCGACGTGTACAAGATGATCCCCGAGGTACAGGCCTTTTCCGGACGCAAGGCCTTGCAGCTATCCGGCGGGCAGCAAAAACTGGTCGCGCTGGCGCGCGCGTTGATGTGCGGAACCAAGCTGCTGCTGCTCGACGAACCGTTCGAAGGAGTGGCGCCGGTGCTGGCCAGGCGGCTGGCGGAAGTGATCTCCGGCCTCAAGCAGCGCGGACTGTCGATCGTGCTGACGGAGTCAGATCTCACGCATTCCCGGGAAATGCTGGACGTGATCTATTCGATCGACCGCGGCCAGGTGTCGATCGTCTCCTGATGCCGTCTGCGCACCGGCTGAGACTGAGCCGGCGCAACAAAGCATTCAGCGGCGGTACAACTGAATCGTCTTGTCCGGCACGACGGCCGGTGTATCGGCTGCGCATCCCTTGCATGTGCTGCAGCCGACACTTTCCGCATCCGAATGCAGGCGGGCGAGGCGTCCCCGCTGTGAAAGCGGTGCGACCAGGATGAGGCGTGTGACCACCCAGCGGCGTGCGGCCCGCGGCATGAACAGCCATGCGGCGTAGAGAAGCGCGATTACGACTATGAAGTAGGCGACGAATGCTTGCATCGATCAGCCTCCGGTGAATGCGAGGGCGACCCGGTAGGTAACGAAGGAAGCCGTGTAGGCCAGCAGGAACAGGTAGCCGGCCATGATCAACGGATAACGCATGGAATTGGTTTCACGCCGCACGATCGACAACGTGGATATGCACTGCGGTGCGAATACGTACCAGGCGAGCAGCGAAAACGCCGTCGCCAGCGACCAGCTCTGGGCGATCATCGGGGTGAGTTGTGCTGCCACATCCTCGCCAGTCGCGGACAGCGCGTACACGGTGCCCAGCGCCCCCACCGCAACTTCGCGCGCCGCCAGACCGGGTATCAGCGCGATCGATATCTGCCAGTTGAAGCCGATCGGCGCGAGCACCGTTTCCAGTCCGCGCCCGATCATTCCGGCGAGGCTGTACTGGATCGCCGGCCCGGTGGCGTCCGCCGGAGGCGCGGGGAACGACGACAGAAACCACAGCAGGATGGTCAGCGAAAGGATGATGGTACCGACCCGGGTGAGGAAAATTTTCGCGCGCTCGATGAGTCCCATCACCAGGTTCCTGGGATTGGGCCAGCGGTAGGACGGCAATTCCATCATCAGTGGATGCAGCATCTTGCGTCCGGCGGCGACCTTCATGACCCAGGCGACCGCCATCGCGCTCACGATTCCGGCGACGTACAGGACGAAAAGCACCACGCCCTGCAGGTTCAGGAACCCGAGCACGGTCTTCTGCGGAATGAACGCTCCGATGATCAGCGCGTAGACCGGCAGGCGCGCGGAACAAGTGGTCAGCGGGGCGATCATGATCGTGGTCAGCCGGTCGCGCCAGTTGGCAATGTTGCGCGTGGCCATGATGCCGGGAATCGCACAGGCGAAACTCGACAGCAGCGGAATGAAGGAGCGGCCCGACAGCCCGACCGTGCCCATGAGCCGGTCGAGCATGAAAGCGGCGCGCGGCAGATAGCCGGAATCCTCCAGAGCCAGTATGAACAGGAACAGGATCAGTATCTGCGGCAGGAAGACCAGTACGCTGCCTGCACCCGCGATCACGCCGTCGACGATCAGGCTTTGCAGGATGCCCTCGGGCAGCCACGCCTTGAGCAATTCGCCCGTCGCCTCGACGGTCGACTTGATCGCGTCCATCGGCCACTGCGCCCAGCTGAACACCGCCTGGAACATCAGGAACAGCATCACCGCCAGGATCACGTAGCCCCAGAACGGATGCAGCACGACTCGGTCGAGCGCATCGTCCATGCGCAACTCGTTCGGCGGCTCGTGCACGGCGACGGCCAGGATGCGCCGGACTTCACGCTGGGTCGTCGCGACGTCGGCGATATCCGGCGCCTTCCATTCTGGAACCGCCGCTGGACGATCCGCCATGTGGGCTTGAATGGCTCCGATCAGTTCGTCCGCGCCGCCGCGGCGCACGGCCACGGTCTGCACGACGGGCATGCCAAGTTCGCGCTCCAGCGCGGCGACATCGATTTCCACGCCGCGATGCCTGGCAACGTCGGTCATGTTCAGGGCCAGCACCGTCGGCAGGCCCAGGCGCTTGGCTTCCACGACCAGCCGCAGGTTCAGCCGCAGGTTGGTCGCATCGGTTACGCAGACCAGCAGGTCCGGCCGCTCTTCATCCTGGTTCGCGCCGAGCACAACGTCGCGGGTGATCGTCTCATCGAGGCTGAGCGCGTTCAGGCTGTATGCCCCCGGCAGATCGAGGACGCGGATGCGCTGGCCGCTCGGCGTTTCGAACAGCCCTTCCTTGCGCTCGACCGTGACACCGGCGTAGTTGGCCACCTTCTGCCGGCTGCCCGTCAGCAGATTGAACAATGCGGTCTTTCCGCAGTTGGGATTGCCGAGCAATGCGACGCGCAACGCGGACGGGGATGCGGTCACGGCTGCGCTCCGGATTGCGGCGTTGCCGTCACCAGAACGTGATCTGCTTCGAAACGGCGCAATGCGAAGGTCGTGTTGCCGATGCGCACGGCAATGGGCTCGCGACCGGGAAATCCGTGCGCGACGACACGCAGCGATTCACCCTCGACAAAACCCAGCTCGAGCAATCGCAGGCCGACGTCGTTCCCTTCGGGCTCGGTCGACCCGGCGCGGACCTTGCGTATAACGACGGTCTGGCCTACGACGGCACGGCTTAGCGGGATCATCGTATCCGCCAATGCGATGGATTCGGGGGACATATCTAACGGCATGCAGGCTCGGTGGATACCCGTTAATGGGAATCGTTATTATTATGAGCCTTTTTGACGGGCTTGGCACCTGCCGTGTTCCTTACTTCCTGCCGGAAAGGAAAGCGGCGATTGCCTCGTAGTACCCCGAATCGGCGTCGATATCGTTGTGGCCGGCGCCGGAAAACTCACGCCAGATCTTCGGCCCGTGCCATCGGGCGAACAATGCCTGCGCATGTTCGGACGGAATGATGTCGTCCCTGCCGGCGGCCAGCACCAGTACCGGCGTCGAAATTCTCGAGGCGCGCCCGATTGAATCGAAGGGATGCTTCAGCAGCAAAGACACCGGGAGAAAGGGATAGTGGCGGCCGGCGACGGCGCGAAGACTATCGTAGGGCGTCACCAGCACCAATGCGGCAATCGGGCGTTCGGTGGCAAGATAAACGGCCACCCCGCTGCCTAGGCTGCGGCCGATGGCCGCAATGCGTGCCGGGTCGACGTCGGGGCGACGCGCCGCCCAGTCGTATATTGCCAATGCATCGGCACAAAGCGCGCGTTCCGAAGGGTTTCCGGAGTTGCCGCCATAACCCCGGTAGTTCACGGCCAGCAGCGACCAACCGGGCAACCGCGACGCGAGACCCGCCATGTAAGACACTTCTTCGGCGTTGCCGCCGAAATAGATCGCCAGCGGCAAGCGCTCATGCTGCATCCCGGCGGGCCGGGCCAGCCAGCCACGCAACGAATTTGCGTCGCCCGTCGCAATATCCACTTCCCGGATTGTCAGGCCTGCCGACTCCGGGGACGCGCCGGGCGCCGCCGGTGGAAAGAAGATGAGGCGGTCCTGCTCAAGATAAATCAACGCCATCAGGCCGATTGCCGCACCCACGACGAGCGTCACAATGACGATCCCCACTTTTCGCACTCTCCGCTTCAGGTTCATGTCGCGCTATCGACGCGAAGTATTGCCGCCGAAAGACAATATCGCGCACACGATCGCCGCGGCGGCAACCAGATGTTTCAGCGAGTGCCCGCTCAGCACGCCCAGGGTTGAATAGATCGCCATGTCGTAACGCTCGGCTATCTTGGCTGCGACATATCCGCCGAGAGTCAGCCAGAGCATGCCGGCTCGCAGCATTTTCGTGCCATACATGACGAGAATCAGCGGGAAAAGAATGACCGGCAGGAATTGCACGAGGGCGTAAAAGCGCAAATCCCCCTGTCCCCGCAATTCCGTCAGATACCAGTAGCCCACAGAGGCCAGCCCCGCGAGCACAAGCGGAATGAGCAGCGCGACCGCACGCGTCGACACTGCATCGATCAGCACGCAAGTGAACAACGCCATGAAGGCGCCCGACATGGGCAGCCTGTCCCATATCAGCCTGCTGGTGGCCGGCGCGTAGTGATAATAGGCGGAGCCGAACCCGACCAGCGTCACGAATGCGCAGAACAGGATGTAACCGGCAACGAGTTCGGCGTTGCCCGGCGGCAACTGCCGCCGCAGGCCGAATGCTCCGGCGGCGACAAAAGGCAGGTTCGACGCCACGTTCCAGAAGTTCGGCACGCCGAACCACGTTTCCCGATCGGCGAAGAGATGGTAGTCCGGATCCTGCGCAATCGGTGCAAGCAGCGTCAAACCAAGTACGCAAACCGCCGCGACGGCGGCGAGGAGCCACGCCTTCCAGTTGTTCATCTCGTCACCTCGATGTCGCGGTCGCGGCAAATCCTGGTCCCGCAGCGTCGCGCAGGCGTCCTCGATATGCATTCCGAAGGCATGTTCGCAAGTCTACTGCACCCTCATGGTTCACCCGGCCGCCTGTCCGGGTTAAACTCCGCTCGGACGCGCGACGCCATACACGGAACAACCCACGACGGCCGATGTCCGACCACTGCCAACCGACGCGACCCGCCTGGAGATCGTTCAGTGCCTGCGCAACAAATCCTCGACCTGATCGGAAACACGCCGCTGGTCGAGGTCACCCGCATGAATGCCGGTCCGTGCCGGCTGTTCCTGAAACTGGAAAGCCAGAATCCGGCAGGCTCCATCAAGGACCGCATCGGCCGCTCGATGATCGAGGCGGCGGAGCGGGATGGGCGCCTCAAGCCCGGGGGCACCATCATCGAGGCAACCGCGGGCAATACCGGTCTGGGCCTTGCGCTGGTGGCGGCACTCAAGGGTTACCGTCTCGTGCTGGTCGTGCCCGACAAGATGAGTCGCGAGAAGATCTTTCACTTGAAGGCAATGGGCGCCGAAGTCGTGCTGACCCGCTCGGATGTCGGCAAGGGCCATCCCGAGTATTACCAGGACATGGCCGAACGTATCTCGAAGGAAACAGGCGCGTTTTTCGTCAACCAGTTCGGCAATCCGGCCAACCCTCTGGCGCACGAAACCAGCACCGGCCCGGAGATCTGGGCGCAGATGGACCACGACGTCGATGCAGTCGTATTCGGCGTGGGCTCCTCGGGCACGATGACCGGACTGGCGCGCTATTTCGCGGGCGTATCCCCGCAAACGGAAATGGTGCTGGCCGATCCGGTCGGCTCGGTGCTGGCCGACTACGTCCGCACCGGGGAATACGGCGAGGCGGGCAGCTGGATCGTGGAGGGTATCGGAGAGGATTTCATCCCGCCCATTGCCGATTTTTCGCGGGTGAGGAAAGCCTATTCGATCAGTGACCGCGAAGCCTGCTCCACGGTGCGCGAGCTGCTCACCAAGGAAGGCATACTCGCCGGCTCTTCGTCGGGCACGCTGATCGGTGCCGCGCTGCGCTACTGCCGCGAACAAAAAACGCCAAAACGCGTGGTGACTTTCGTCTGCGACAGCGGCAACAAGTACCTCTCGAAGATTTTCAACGATTATTGGCTGATCGACCAGGGCTTGCTCGAGCGCGAGCAATTCGGCGACCTGCGCGACCTGATCACGCGCCGGCATGAGGAGCACGCGACCGTCACGATTGCGCCTGACGACAAGCTCATGACCGCTTATGCGCGCATGAAACTGTACGACATCTCGCAGCTGCCGGTGCTCGAGGACGCAAAGGTGGTCGGCATCATCGACGAATGGGACCTGCTCAGCGCCGCACAGGCCGACCCGGAGCGCTTCAGCGACCCCGTGCGCTCGGCGATGACGCAGCGCATCGACACCGTCGGGCTGAAAACGCCGCTGCCCAGGCTGCTGGACACCTTCAACAAAGGACACGTAGCCATTGTCGTCGAGAACGGCAGGTTTTACGGCCTCGTCACCCGCATGGACGTGCTGAATCACCTGCGCAATCGCGCACACTAGCCGAAATCATCCCAGCCGAATTCATCATGAGCGAGAAAAAAACCGACAAACAAGGTTTCGCCACCCGTTCCATCCACGCCGGCCAATCGCCCGATCCCGCGACCGGCGCGGTGATGACGCCGATCTTCGCTACCTCCACCTTCAAGCAGCATTCTCCGGGGGTGCACACCGGCTACGAATATGCACGCACGCAGAATCCGACGCGCCACGCGTTCGAGCGCTGTCTAGCCGACCTCGAGAATGGCACACGCGGATTTGCCTTCGCCTCCGGCCTGGCCGCCAGCAGCACCGTGCTGGAACTGCTCGACGCAGGCAGCCACATCGTCGCGGCGGATGACCTGTATGGCGGTTCCTGGCGGCTGTTCGAGCGCGTACGCCGTCGTTCGATGGGTTTGAAAACGGACTACGCCGATCCCAACGTGGCCGGCTCGCTCGAGAAAGCGATCCGGTCGGATACGAAAATGATCTGGGTGGAGACACCCTCCAATCCGCTGCTCAAGATCACGGACCTTGAAGCGGTAGCCAAGATCGGCAGGGCGCGGGGCATTCTCACGGTGGTGGACAACACCTTCGCTTCGCCCTACGTGCAGCGCCCGCTCGATCTCGGAATCGATATCGTGCTGCATTCGGTTACCAAGTACATCAACGGCCATTCCGACATGGTTGGCGGTGCCGTCATTGTCAGGGATCGCAATGACATCGCGGAAAAGCTTGAATATATGCAGAACGCGATCGGCTCGATCCTGGATCCTTTCTCCAGCTTCCTGGCGCTGCGCGGCGTGAAGACGCTGCCCTTGCGCATGAAGCAGCACGCCGGCAACGCCATGCACCTGGCCACATGGCTCAAGTCGCATCCGAAAATTGAAAAGGTGATCTATCCCGGGCTGCCGAACCATCCGCAGCATTTGCTGGCGGCCAGACAGATGAAGGGCTTCGGCGCGATGATCGCGATCTACCTGAAAGCCGACATGGACGGGGTGCGCCGAGCGCTGGAAGCCTGCCGGGTCTTCACGCTGGCGGAAAGCCTGGGCGGCGTGGAAAGCCTGATCGGCCATCCGGTCACGATGAGCCACGGTTCGCTCCCGCTGGAATTGCGGGCCCGCCTGGGCATCACCGACAACCTCGTCCGATTGTCCGTCGGCATCGAGGACGTGGAAGACTTGATTGCAGACCTGGATCAGGCCCTGGGGAAGATATGATGAAACTCAGCCCGCGCCTGATTCATCTCGCGATATTCCTGGCCTGCACCGGACTGATCGCCTTCGCGCTGTACCTGCAGCATTCGCTCGGGTTGGAGCCCTGCCCGATGTGCATCTTGCAGCGCTATGCGTTCATCGTGGTGGGTGTTATAGCGCTCGTAGCGGCGATCCACAACCCGGCCGTGCTCGGCCGCCGCATCTACGACACGCTGCTTGCACTCATGGCCGCAACCGGTGCCGGCGTGGCGATCCGGCACGTCTATCTTGAACACTACCCGCCAAAAATCTTCGATTGCGGCGCCGACGTAGGCTTCATGCTCGAATCGTTCCCGCTCACGGAAGCACTGCCAATGATCTTCCGCGGCACGGGAGATTGCACCAAGGTGCCGTGGCGCTTCCTCGGCTTGTCGATCGCGGAATGGTCGCTGATTTGCTTCGTACTGCTGGTCGCCACGGCGATCGTCGCCGCGGCGATGAAACGCCGCGCCTGATTTTTTCCGTGGCCCGGATCACCGTCCCGCGATCGCGGGATCAAGGATTGGTGCCGGCCACGGCCGACAGCTCCCGCCAGAATTCCAGCGCCGTCTGGGTGCGCCACTCCACATGGCGGCGCAGCGCCTTCGCGACGACGGCCGCGAACTTCGAATCATGCTTGGCCGCGAGTGCCTGAGGAATGCCGCCGAGAATTTCCTCGCGCGTGAAATAGGGAATTTCCTTGAGCATCAGCGCGAGCAAAAGCAGCCCGGTCTGGTAGATGTCCACATGGCGCCCGACGGCGCCGAATTTTTCCGGTTCGAAGGCCTCCGGCGGGCGCATCCAGTCGGCTAGCAGGGTCTGGAACACCCGGATGTCGGATTCGAGCCGGGTCAGCCCAAGATCGCCGACCTTGAACGACCAGACCTGTTCCTTGATCATCCTGCGCTTGCGGCGCTGTTCCGTGACGAACACGTTGCCCGGATGCAGGTCCTTGTGCACGTAGCCGGCCGCATGAATGTAATCGAGCGCCTGCAGGACGTCGCGCGCGACATAGGGAATCCAGCGATCGGCATCCAGCCCCAGGCGCGTGATCAGGCGCGACAGGGGAAAGCTGCAGCGTTCGATGATCAGGTAGAAGGTGTCGTTGTATTCGAAGGCGTCGTAGACGAAGGTGATGTTCGGATGGCGCATGACCAGCAGCTTGCGCAGTTCCTCCTGCCAGACGCGACGCACTTCCCGGTAGGACTGGTCGTGCGGAATCAGTATCTTGGCGACCAGGGGGTTGCTCCAGTCGTCGATGCAGTCGTACACCATTCCGAACCCGCCCTGCCCGATCGCGTCGCCGATGAAGTAACGGCGGTCGCCATTGACCAGAACTTCACCCTTGGCCGGCGGCTGGAACCGCCGCGGCTGGCGCAAGGCAATATTCCTGATCGCTTCGAGACGGGGCGATTTCACCGCCGTGCCTCTCCTGGTTGATTCATCCGAAACCGTGCAGCGTGCGGCGTTTCGCCCTGCCCCCGGGATGACAGCCCGGATTGTACCCGGCCGTCATGGCAATTCGCAGCGGATGTCAAACCCTGTTGGGAAGTGCCACACCGATCATGGAATCGCGCGTGACCAGCGCGGCGAGCTTGTCCTCCGACCATCCATCGGTGCCGGGGGGACGCTTTGGCAGAACCAGATAGCGCATGTCGGCAGTGGAATCGTGCACCCTCACCACCATGTCCGCCGGAATTTCCGTGCCGAATTCCCTGAGCACGTCGCGCGGTTCGTTGATCACGCGCGAGCGATAGTTGCGGCTCTTGTACCAGTCGGGCGGAAGGCCGAGCAACCAGCGCGGATAACAGGAGCAAAGCGTGCAGACGATGACGTTGTGAACGTCATCGGTGTTTTCAACGACCACCAGCTTGTATATCCCCTCGTCTATTCCCAGCGCCTTGCACGCGGCGTTGCCGTCGGACAGCAGCAGCTTGCGGTACTCTGGATCCGTCCATGCCTTCGCAACGACCCGCGCGCCCTGCAGCGGCGTGCGATTGTCCATGTCCTCCACGGCGCGACGCACCTCGTCAGCCGTCACTATGCCCTTCGCTATCAGCAGCCCACGCACCGCGATTTCCATCGCCCGCCAATACGTGATGGTGTCGTCCTGGTCCGGGCGCGGCGGCGGATGCTGATGGGGCGCCGCGCCGCCGTGGGAATGGGAGTGATCGTGGGGATGATCGTGGTCGTGCGGCATGATTATCGATCCGGCTCAAGCCAATGCTGGTAGATCTCGATGTCCACGGTATCGCCGGCCGCGCCTCGATACTGCGGCCAGACGTCGCGTTGCAGGAAACGGACGCGATACAGCGGCTGCTTCGGCAACCCCGATCGCGCATAGGCCAGCTCTTCGGGATTGCCATATGTACCGCACAGGCGTTCGATGACGCCGTGCTTGCCGCGAATGTAGTAAGGCGTGCGAACGTGGCCGAGCGGATAGATCGCACGCACGGCGACCTTGTCGCCGGCGATGAACCTGGCCTCGGTGTATTCAGCCTTCGCCATGGGCCTGCGCTTTCGCAATTCCCTCGCCGAGCTCGTCGATGGTGATGACGCCGCGCTGGATCAGCGTCTGGGTGATCGAATAGATCCAGCGCTCGTAATAGCTCATCTTGTCGTAGGCCTCGGCACCCAGGGTCTCGATGTTCCGGCGCAGCTCGTCCACCGTCACATGGCCCTTCTTGGAAAGCAGAACGAGCAGCGCGTCCACGCGCTTTTCCCATAACGCGTAGTCGTGCTCGGTCGCCTCGACCTTGCCGGCGGGCAATCCGCCCATGTCGTGGATGCCGCGATAATTCATCGCCATCGGATGTGCGAACCTGATTTGACGCGGTTGGCGCGCCCGCCGCGGTTCGGACGGGCGCGCAGGAATTATAGGACGAGCTTACTTCGGCTGCTGCGGATTCGTGCCGGTGGCCGCTTTTGGCGGCGGCGGGGCGGCAACGGGTTGCGCGGCGGAAGCAGCGGGCACCGCGGCCGGATTGACCTTGGCACCGTCGGGAACCGTGTTCGGCAAGTTGAGCACGACCCGTACCCCTTCCGCGAGACCACTTGCTATTTTCACGGAAGCCCCGTCGGTGCCGGCGATTTCGATGGGCGTAAGCTTGATGTGACTGTCCGCTTCGAGCACTGCGACGAAGTTCTTGCGGTCACGCACCACCAGGGCGGGCGCCGGAACTTCGATATAGCTGGTCTGCGGCACCATCAGCACGACATTGACGAACGAGCCCGGAAGGAAAGTGGCGGCGCGGTTGTCGAAGTCGATTTCGGCCAGAAGCGTGCGGGTTCTCGGATCGAGCTCGCCGGCCACGCGGCTGATGCTGGCCTTGGTGCGTTGCGCAGGATTGGCCGTATCGACGATCTCCGCGTCGAGGCCTGGCTTGATGAAGTGCGCGTCGACCTGTTCGACATAGACGCTCACGCGCAGTTTCGACGGATCGGATACGGTGACGACCGGCTGGGACGAAGTCTGGTTGTTGGCGGCGTTGGTGATCAGCGCGCCCGGATCCACATAGCGCCCGGTCACGACCCCGGCGAACGGGGCGTACAAGCTGCGGTAGCCGAGCTGCGAGCGCAACGTGTCAACGCGACCGCGGGCGGTGCGCACGTCGGTGTCGGCGTTGTCGCGCGCCTGTTGCGAAAAAAATCCCTTGTCGGCCAGGTCTTTCGTCCGCTGGGCGATACGTTCGCGGTTTTCCATTTCCGACACGGTGCTCCGGTATTCCGACTCGAGCTCGGGCGCCTGGACCTCGGCGATGAGCTGCCCCGCGTGCACGCGGTCGCCGACATCCACCGTGATCTTCGACAGGTAGCCGCCGACCTTGGAATAGAGGGTGGTTGCCTTCCACGGCCGCAGTTCCCCGGTCAGGCTGATCTTGCGCGCGGCGGCGCCGCGCGCGGATTGCCCGACGACCACTGTAGGCCCGGCATCGACCTGCGCGGCGCGTGCCTTCGCCTCGTCCGCCAGGCGGCTCTGCTTGTCCTGCCAAAACCACCAGACGGCAATGGTAGCCACCGCCACCAGCACGAAGGCGACAATATAGAAAACCACAAAGGAATCGCGTCGTCGCTGCATCGCAGCCATTCTCCTTGCTCCTAGGCTTGGCGTCCCTGCGACTCGGCCTCGAAGCGGGCGTCGAGCTGGTGCAGGATCGGCATGTTCTTTCTGACAAACGTATAGATCACCGGCACCACGAACAGGGTGGCAACGGTCGCCATGGCCAGCCCGCCGATCACCGCGCGCCCGAGGGGAGCATTCTGCTCGCCGGCCTCGCCCAGCCCGAGCGCCATGGGCACCATGCCGATGATCATGGCCAGCGCCGTCATCATGACCGGCCGCAGGCGCGTCATGCCGGCTTCGATAGCCGCTTCGATCACGCCGAGGTTCTTTTCCGCGCGCAGGTCGTTGGCGAAACTTACCACCAGGATCGAGTTCGAGACACCGATGCCGACCGCCATGATCGCACCCATCAGGGACATGACGTTGATGGTGGTACCCGTCAAGGCGAGGATCCACAGGATGCCGATCAGCGCACCGGGCACCGCCATCATGATGATGAACGGGTCGATCCAGGACTGGAACAGAACTACCAGCAACGCGTACACCAGCAGGATCGCCAGCAGCAGGCCGCCGATCAGGCTCTCGAACGAGGAATTCATGACCTGGTACTGGCCGCGGATGATGATCTTCGCGGCCGGCGGGAAATCCTTCTCGGCCGTCAGGGCGTCGATCTTGCGCTTGATGTCGGAGACGACGCCCCCGAGATCGCGGCCATCGATGTTTGCGGCAATATCGAGCACCCTCTGCACGGTGTAGTGCGACACCGACTGGTAGCTCGTCTCCGGCCTGATCGAGGCGATGTTGGACAGCCGGGTCACCGGCGCGCCCGGCACCGCGTTCAACCTGGCCGGGTCGGTCGTATCGAGTACCGGCGTCGACCCGGAAGTAATCGGGGTCGCCATCAGGTCGTCGACCGAGCTCATGCGTTCGATCGGGGTTTGCACCGCGACGGTGTAGTTCACGCCGTTCGGGTTCAGGAAATACGAGGGATTGACGATCGCGCTGGAAGACAGCGTCGTCAACACGTTGCTGGCCACGTCGCGTTGCGTCAGCCCGAGCCGCGCCGCACGCACGCGATCGACCTCGACGCGCAATGCCGGATAGTTCAGCACCTGCATCTGGCGCACGTCGACCGCGCCCGGCGTCTCCTCGATGATCTTGCGCACGCGCGCGGCGTAGCCCTGCGCGCGATCGAAATTCGAATCCTGGATCTGCACGTCGATCGGCGCCGGCAAGCCGAAGTTCAGCACCTGCGTGACGATGTCGGCGTTCTGGAAATACATGGTCGACCCGGGGAATTTCGGCGGCAGCTTGTTCCTGAGCTCACGCATCCAGTGTGCCGAGGGCTTGTGAGGGTGCTTCAGCGAAATAAGGATGTCGGCGTCCATGCCGCTGATGTTGTCCGTGGGCACGAAGGCGAGGTTGAAAAACAGCGGCACCCCGAGCATGTCGTTGATCGTCGAGATTTCCTGTTCAGGAATGATCTTGCGAATCTCCTCCTGTACCTGCAGGACCAGCTTCTCGGTTTCCTCGATGCGCATGCCCATGGGCGCGCGGAAGTGGAGTTTGAGGATGCCGACGTCGGCCGTCGGGAAGAAATCGGTGCCGACCACCCGGCCCAGGAAGACGCTGACGCCGCCCATCAGCAGCAAGCACACCAGCACGAAAGGACGGTGGTGCATGATGACCGTCAGTATCGTTCCGTAGGTGCTCTGCAGCCATTCCAGCGAACCCTCCCGCGCGCGATCCAGGCGTGCCCAAAGGCCTTTGCCGTCGCTGTGGTGGTGCTCGCCCGCCAGCAGCTGCCGCGACAGCATCGGCACCAGCGTGAATGACAGGATGTAGGACGCCAGCAGCGAAAACACCACTGACAGCGCGAGCGGCACGAACAGGAACTTCGATACGCCGTACAGGAACGCCACCGGGATGAACACGATGCAGATGGCCAGCGTGGCCATCGTGCGCGGCAGGGCAACCTCGCGCGAGCCCTCCAGGATTGCCACCGTGAGCGGCTGGCCCAGGGCGCGATGGCGGTGGATGTTTTCCACCGCGACGGTCGCGTCGTCGACCAGTATGCCGGTGGCGAGCGACAGGCCGGCCAGTGTCATCAGGTTGATGGTGTTGCCGGAGAAATACAGGCCGAGTATGCCGGCGGCCATCGCACACGGGATCGACGTAATCACGACGATGGTGTTGCGCCAGGAACCGAGGAACAGCAGGACCATGAGCGACACCAGCAGGGAGGCGATGACCGCCTCGGTGGCGACGTTCCTGATTGCAGCGCGCACGTAGACCGACTGGTCGAAATCGAGCTTGACCTCGATGCCCTCCGGCGCCGCTTTCTGGATCTCGGGCAGCATTGCGCGCGTGGCTTCGACCACCGCGAGTGACGAAGCCTCGGAGTGCTTGAGTATTGTGAGATAGGTCGCGCGGCGGCCGTCGACATGGACCACGTTGTTCTGCACGGCGAACCCGTCGGCCACCTTCGCGACATCGCCGAGCAGCACGGGCACCCCGTTCGATACGCGCAACGGCATCTGGTTGAACAGGTCCACCGTCGGCGGACTCGAGTTCATCATTACGTTGTATTCGGTCGGTCCGATGCGTGCGGTGCCGGCCGGGACCAGGATGTTCGAGCTCTGCAGCGCGTTGACCACGTCGTTCGGCGAAACACCCTTGGCCGTCATGAGCTGCGGATTCAGATCCACCATGATCTGGCGCAACCGTCCGCCAAAGGGAGCGGGCACGGTCAGGCCGGGAATGGTGAACAGTTTCACGCGCACGAAGTTGAACGCGTGGTCGAATATGCGTCCTTCCGAAACGGTCTTGCTCGACAGCACCATCTGCACGATCGGCACGGTGGCGGGGTCGTACTGGATGATCACCGGCGGCGTGATGCCAGGGGGCAGGATGCGCAGGATGGTGCCGTTGATCGCGTTGATCTGCGCAATCGAAGCGCCGATGTCCGTGCCCTGGTGGAAATACACCTTGACCAGGCCGATGCCGGGAATGCAATTGGATTCGATGCGCTCGATGCCGTTGACCGTGGTCGAATAGGCGCGCTCGCTGATGATGATGACGCGGCGCTCCATCTCCTCGGCAGACAGCCCCGGATAGTTCCAGCCGACAAATACCACGGGAATGTCGATCTTCGGAAAGAAATCGACCACCATCCGCGTCACGGCGAGGCCGCCGAGCACCAGCACGAGCAGCGACAGGACCGCGACCGTGTACGGGCGGCGCAACGCTACCCGCACCAATTCCATCATGATGTGTCTCCGTCTGGCAGGAAATCAGCGGCGTGGAACGGATCCCGTCGCTTCTTGGGTTGTTTCGCGATCGCGGCGGCAATGATAACGCGAACTGCGCAGCTTGATCGCAGCAGCGGCTATCCGGAATAAGTATTATGCGGGCCGGGTATGAATCAACCCGGCGGCGGATGGCGCCCAAATGAAAAGGGCCGGCGCAAGCGCCAGCCCTTTCCCGGCCGTAACCGGCTATTTCCCGAACAGCTTCTGCAGCTCGCCGGACTGGTACATCTCGCGCATGATATCGGCGCCGCCGACGAACTCGCCGTTGACGTAGAGTTGCGGAATGGTCGGCCAGTTGGAAAATTCCTTGATGCCCTGGCGTACTTCCTGATCGCTCAGCACGTCGACCGTGGCGACGTTCTCGACGCCACAGGCCTCGAGAATCTGCACCGCCGCCGCGCTGAATCCGCACATCGGCGCATCCGGCGTTCCCTTCATGTAGAGCACGACGGGGTTGCCCGTCACCTGCTGCTTGATCTTTTCCTGGGCGTTCATGAGCTACCTCTGGATTTAAAGTGAAGGAGTCCGGCCCGGGAGCCGCTCCCGTTGCATAACACCGATGTTAACGATACGACGTTTTCAGCGTCAATAGGCGTCCGCCCGCCACACGAGGCATGCCGGCGACGTCCGCGCGCTCGATCAGATCGCCAAAGCCCGCATCGAGCAAAAGGTCTCTGCATGCGCGGCCCTGGTCAAATCCGTGCTCGAGCAACAACCAGCCCCCCTCGCGCAGCCGTGCAGGCGCCCCAGCGACGATGGCGCGGATGTCGGCCAGCCCGTCCATCCCCGAGGCCAGCGCGACCGCCGGCTCGAAGCGCAAGTCGCCCTGTCGCAAATGCGGGTCTCCTGCGGCGACGTACGGCGGATTGGCGACGATCAGGTCGAATCTTTTCTCCGCCAGCGCATCGAACCATCTGCCTCGCACGAACCGGACATCTACCCCGATCTCGGCGGCGTTGCCCCGAGCAACCCCGAGCGCCGCCGCGGAGATGTCCACCGCCGTCACGCTTGCGGCGGGCCGCTGATGGGCGATCGCTATGGCGACGCAACCGCTGCCGGTACCGAGATCGAGCACATCATGGCGGGCATGCTCCGACGTTTTTTCAAGTGCGGCATCTATCAGCGTTTCCGTGTCCGCACGCGGGATCAATACGTCCGGCGTGACGCGCAGGCTGAGGCCGTAGAATTCACGCCTCCCGGTCAGATAGGCGACCGGCTCGCCGCCCCGGCGGCGGCGGACGAGCTCGCGGAAAATATCCGCCGCCGGTGCGTCCACGGCATCCTTGCCGCTAGCCGACAACCAGGCTCGCGACCGGTCCAGCGCGTGCCCGAGCAGTATCTGCGCTTCGCGCCTGGCCTCGCCGCCGTCGCGAAGAACGCACGCCGCTTCGTCGAGCAACTGGTCTACGGTCGGATTCACGCCGGCGCGGCGAAGGTCTCCTCGGCCATCGCAGCGAGAAGCTCCGTCTGGTGCTCGGCGACGAGCGCATCGATCAGGTCCTCGAGCGCGCCGTCCATGATCTGATCGATCTTGTACAACGTCAGGTTGATGCGGTGATCCGTCACCCGGCCTTGCGGAAAATTATAGGTGCGGATGCGTTCCGATCGATCGCCGCTGCCGATAAGCGATTTGCGCGTCGCGGCCTGCTTTGCCTGCTGTTCGCGCACCTGCTTGTCCCTGATTCGCGCAGCCAGGACGGACAGGGCCTGCGCTTTGTTCTTGTGCTGGGAACGGTCGTCCTGGCACTCGACGACGATGCCCGTGGGAAGGTGGGTGACACGAACCGCCGAATCGGTCTTGTTGATATGCTGGCCTCCGGCGCCGGAGGCGCGGAACGTATCGATGCGCAATTCGGCCGGGTTGAGCACGACGTCTTCGATCGCATCGGCTTCGGGCATCACGGCGACCGTGCAGGCACTGGTGTGGATGCGGCCTTGCGTCTCCGTTGCCGGCACGCGCTGCACGCGATGTCCGCCGGACTCGAACTTCAGTTTCGAATAGGCACCGAAGCCGAGGATCTTGGCGATGACCTCCTTGTATCCGCCCATGTCGCCCAGGCTTTGCGAAATCAGCTCGACCTTCCAGCCCAGGCGCTCGGCGTAGCGGAAATACATGCGGAACAAATCGCCGGCGAACAGGGCGGATTCGTCGCCGCCGGTGCCGGCCCGGATCTCCAGGAAAATGTTGCGCTCGTCGCTGGGATCCCTGGGCAGGAGCTGCTTCTGCAGTTCGGCCTCGAAATCGAGCAGGCGCTGCTTGCCTTCCTTCAGCTCGGTTTCGACCAGTTCGCGCATTTCCGGGTCGTTCGCCATCGCCTGGGCGGCGGCGAGATCGCGCTCAGCTTTGACATAGGCGTGGAAGAGCTCGACCACCGGCGCGATCTCGGCGTGCTCCCGGGTCAGCTTGCGATAGTTTTCCAGGTTCTTGGTGACATCCTCGCTGGACAGCAAGGCGTTGAGTTCCTCCAGCCTGGCGGAAAGCTGCGCCAGCTTGGAGGCGATTGACGGTTTCATTCCGGCGGATTGATCTCGTAGAGGCGAGTCAGCGCGGCAACCAGCGCGTCGCGCTCTTCGGTCTGCGCGCTGCTGAGCGCCCGGGTGGGCGCGTGCAGGAATTTGTTGGTCAGGGAATGCGACAGTTGCTCGAGCACCTTGGCGGGATCTTCGCCCTTGGCCAGCATGCGCGCGGCGCGCTCCAGCTCATGGCGGCGCGCGCGCTCGGCCTGATCGCGCAGCGCGCGGATGGTCGGGACCATCTCGCGGTTTTCCAGCCAGTGCATGAACGCATGTACGTTGGCGTTGATGATGGTCTCGGCCTGGGCGACTGCGGCCTGGCGGGTGTCGAAGCCTTCCTGCACGATCTTGCCGAGGTCGTCCACGCTGTAAAGGAACACGTCGTCCAGCTCCGCGACCTCCGCCTCGACGTCACGCGGCACCGCAAGGTCGATCATCAGCATCGGCCGGTGGCGGCGCGCCTTGATCGCGCGCTCGATCATGCCCTTGCCGAGGATCGGCAGCGTGCTCGCCGTACAGGTGACCACGATGTCGTGCAGAGGCAGCTGTTCGGGCAAGTCGTTCAGCGTGATCACGCGACCCTGGAAACGGCTGGCAAGCTGTTCGCCGCGCTCGACCGAACGATTGGCGAAAGTCATCTGGCGGGGTTGCCTGGCAGCGAAATGGGTCGAGCACAATTCGATCATCTCCCCGGCGCCGACGAACAGGATCTTCTGTCCCGCGATACTCGGGAAAATCCTTTCGGCGACCTTGATCGATGCGGCGGCCATGGAGACCGAGCTGGCGCCGATGTCGGTCCGGGTGCGCACCTCCTTCGCCACCGAAAACGTCGACTGGAACAGGCGGTGCAGCACGGTGCCGAGCGTGCCTGCGTGCTCGGCGGATTTCACCGCCTCCTTCATCTGGCCGAGGATTTGCGGCTCGCCTATCACCATCGAGTCGAGCCCGCTGGCCACGCGAAACGCATGGGTGACCGCGCGCTCGCGCGGCAGGGTGTAAAGGAATGGCTTCAGCACCGGGGCTTGCAAATGGTGGAAGCGCGCAAGCCAATCGACCGCGCGCACCGGCTCCGGCGTGCTGCAGTAGATCTCGGTGCGATTGCAGGTGGAGATGATCGCGGCTTCGCGCACCGATTCATGCGCCACCAGGTCACGCAGGGCCGCTTCCAGATTTTCGGCGTGAAAGGTCACCTGCTCGCGTACTGCGAGCGGAGCCGTATGGTGATTCATGCCGAAAGCGAACAGCTGCATCGAGTCTCAAGAGCGGCGTGGGCCGTGGCGTGCGAAGCGCCATGATTATAAGCCAAAAGCCGTGCTTTCCCTTGGATTCAGGGCCTTGCCGACCGGGCCGCCAGCGCGACGCTAGTGCAGTTGTCCGGGCAACCAGGTGGTGATGGGCGGAAACACGATGGTCAGGGCCAGCACCACCAGCGCCCAAGCGAGGAAGGGAAGAATTTCCCACATGACCGGCGCGATCCTGATCTTGCCGACGCTCGAGACGACGAACAACAGCAGCCCGATGGGCGGGTGCATCAGCCCGATCATCAAGTTCAGCACCACCACCGCGCCGAACTGGATCGGATCGATGCCCAGCTCGGCACCCAGGGGAATCAGCACCGGCAGGAAGATGATCATTGCCGGAAGCGGTTCGACGATGCAGCCGATGAGCAGCAGGAACGCATTTATGATCAACAGCACCACGATGGGGTTGGTCGACCAGCTATGGATGACCTGCACCACGGTCTGGCTGACCTGGCTCTCCGCCACCAGCCAGCTGAACGGACCGGCGGCCGCAAGCAGGAACAGGATTACCGCCGTCGAACGCCCCGCTTCGTACAGCAGCTTGGGCAGCTCCTTCAATTTCAGTCCGCGATAGATGAGCAGGCTGACGAACAGCGAATAGAGCACCGCCATGGCGGCGGCTTCGGTATCGGTGAGCAAGCCGAAACGGATGCCGCCGATGATGATCACCGGCATCAGCAGCGCCCAACCGGCACGTCCGGTCGCCTTTGCCTTGCCCGCCCAAGGCACCGCCGGCCGGCTCGGATAGTTGCGCAAGCGGGCGACGATGGAACACACCACCATGAAGCCTGCCGCGAGCAGCAGTCCAGGCATGACGCCGGCCATGAACAGCTTTACCACGGACTGGCTGGCGAGTTGCGCATACACCACCATCGGGATAGATGGCGGAATGATCGGACCGAGCAGTGCGCCGGCGGCGATGACGGCGCCGGCAAATCCCTCGCCGTACTTTTCCCTTTTCATCGCCGGGATCAGCGGCTTGCCGGTCGCGACGGCATCGGCCACGGCGGAACCGGATACGCCGGCCATGATGAGGTTGGTGAGGATGGAAACGTGGCCGAGGCTGCCTTTCACCCGGCCCACGATCGCCTGCGCCCAGTCGATGAGGCGTAGCGTCAGCCCGCCGCGGTTCATCAGTTCGCCGGCGAGGATGAACAACGGCACTTGCACCAGCGCATAGGTATCCACACCCGCAATCATCGACAGGGGCATCATCGCCGGATCGACCGCGTCGCCGCGGTACTCGACGCCGAGCCACGCCGAAAGGATCATCGAGAAGCCGACGTCGAAGCCCACGATCAGGGCCAGCATGAAAGCGACGAACAGGAGCAGCAGCATCGCCTACTCGGCTTCCAGCGGCGTGTGCCGGGGCAGTTCGCGGCCGCAGAACCGCAACGCGATGCGCAGCACCAGGAACAACCCCAGCAGAATGCAGGAGACAAACAGCGCGGCCGACGGCCATGCCTCGGACATTCCGGTGCCGAGGCGCTCCTGGTCCTGGCCGATGACCACCAGACGCCAGCCGTTCACGCCGAGGATGACCGTGAGCCCGAGCATTACTGCGTCAAAGACATATTCGAGCATCCGCCTGGCCTTTTCCGGCAGGCGTGAATCGATCAGGTCGACGCGGATGTTGAGCCCGTTCTTTACGGCGAGCGCGAAGCCGACGAAGGTCAGCCAGACGAGTAGCACGCGGGCATAGGCGTCCGGCGCCGCCATGGGCAAAGTCACGAAATGCCGGTCGATGAACGTCGACGAGACGATGAGTAGCAGCGCGGCTACGAGGACGGCGACCAGCCATTCGAGCGCGCGCTCGACCAGCCGCAACGCCCTGTCCAGGAAATCGATCACGGCTATTTTTGCGCAGCCTTGATCCGTGCCACCAGGCCGTCGGGCCAGACTTTGCCTTCGTAACTCTTGTAGACGTTTGCCCAAGCCTTCTCGAACGCAGCGCGGTCCGGGACGACATAGGTCACGCCGGCCTTCTTGAGCTCATCGAGGCCGCGCTTGTCGAATTCCTCACCCAGCTGCGTGGCGAGCTTTCCGCCTTCGGCGGCGGCGCGCTTGAACAACGCGCGCTGCTCGGGCGTGAACGTCTTCCATTTGCGCTCCGACACGTAGAACGCGCCCATGTCATAGCAGTGATCGGTCGCCGACCAGAACTTCGAAACTTCATGGAAGCGGAAGGTAAGCGTCAGGTCGAAACCGTTGTCCTGCCCGTCCACCTGCCCGCGCGACAAGGCCATGTAAACCTCGTTGAGGCCCAGCGGGACGACCTTGACGCCGACCGCTTCGAAAGTTTCGCGGAAGATCGGGATCGGCGGGATACGCAACCGCATGCCGTTCAGGTCTTCCGGCTTCATTATCGGGCCCTTGGTCGTGACCAGCGCGCGCGCGCTGCGATCCCCCCCGACCGCGAAAATGCGTACGCCGGCGGATTGCGCACACTGCTCATACATTTCCTGGAAGATGGGCCCGTTCAATCCGTCTTCAGCCGCGCGCTTGTTCTTGAACAGGTAAGGCAGATAGGAAACGTTGAGCGGCCCGCAGCCCTTGAGCTGCCCGGCGTTGCCGACACCCAGATAGGCCATGTCGACGGTGCCGAGCTGCATGCCGGCTATGAGCTGCTGGATGTCACCGATCTGGCTGTCGGCATAGACCTGCACCTTGATGGTGCCGCCGCTCTCCTTGGCCACGACTTCGGCGAATTTCTCCATCGCCTTGTGCAGGTTGCTGTTGGTTACGAAAGGCGTGCCGAAGCGCAGTGTCAGGTCTGCTGCGTGGGCGGAACAACCGATCGCGAATGCCAGCAGCGCCAGCGCGAGGGACTTGCAGGATTTCATGCTCTCTCCCGTGGAGTTCTAGTTTTTATGGGCGCCTGGTGGGGGGGCCGCCTGAATGTTTACGCCCGGAACTATCAAGGCACACGTGCATGGCTGTCAAGCAGCGGAACGGGACCGATTGCAGCGAGGAAAAGAGGAGTGGTGGCCAAGGCGAAAATGGCGGAGCCATTTCAGTGCAGGCTAACCTAGCTTCGAGGTTACGCCGGAACTAGAACATGTCAGTCCACTGTCTAGAGGAAACCTTCGAAGGGAGTTGGTGGCCAAGGGCGGAATCGAACCACCGACACAAGGATTTTCAGTCCTCTGCTCTACCGACTGAGCTACTTGGCCACTGTGCTGCAACTACAATTTGGACTTGGCAGTCCATAAACCCTTCCGGCGGCCATCCACACAAGGATTTTAGTTCCGGCCGGGTCCGTGACCCTTAACCTGCCTTGGGGCAGGTTAGCCTTCACTGCAACAAGCGATGGAGCCGCTTGTTGTCAGTCCTCTGCTCTACCGACTGAGCTACTTGGCCCCCGTTTGCTATCGTCATCCGATGGGGAATCGGATTCTACCGCCATCAACATCTCCAGCGACCGACACAAGGATTTTAGTTCCGGCCGGGTCCGTGACCCTTAACCTGCCTTGGGGCAGGTTAGCCTTCACTGCAACAAGCGATGGAGCCGCTTGTTGTCAGTCCTCTGCTCTACCGACTGAGCTACTTGGCCCCCGTTTGCTATCGTCATCCGATGGGGAATCGGATTCTACCGCCATCAACATCTCCAGCGACCGACACAAGGATTTTAGTTCCGGCCGGGTCCGTGACCCTTAACCTGCCTTGGGGCAGGCTAGCCTTCACTGCAACAAGCGGTTCGTCTTTGTTGTGGCTCCGACATAACCTGAAGGTTAGTCTCCGCCCCAACAAGCCGGACCGCATGTTGTCAGTCCTCTGCTCTAGACTGAGCTACTTGGCCATCGGGCCGCAATGAAACCATCGCGGACGAAAGCGCGGCATTCTACCCGAAAACTCCTCGGCTCCACAGCAGAAAGGCCCGCCGACGCGGGCCTTTCTGCCAATATTGTGCCGGGGCTAGTTCTGGTGAATGTCCCGGTGTCTGGTCTCCTTGAGGAACAGCGTGCCGATGATGAGCGTCATGACCGCGACGACAATCGGATACCAGAGCCCATAGTAGATGTCGCCCGTCGCGGCCACCATCGCCGTCGCCGTCAGTGGCAGCATGCCCCCGAACCAGCCATTGCCGATGTGATACGGCAACGACATGGAGGTATAGCGGATGCGAGTCGGGAACAGCTCCACCAGGAACGCCGCGATCGGGCCGTACACCATCGTGACATAGATGACCATGATGACGAGGATCAGGAGGGTCATTCCGTAATTGATTTTCGTCTTGTCGGCCGGCCCAGGATAGCCCGATGATTTCAGCACCTCACCCAACTTCTTGTCATCCCAACCCTCGACCTGGACGTCGCCGACCGTGGTGACCACGGATTTGCCTTCGACCGCGGGCAACGAAGTAAACGAAATTCCCTGCTTGGTGAGGAAATCCTTGGTGCGGTCGCAATCGCTGAACTTGCTCCACGGGCCGACGAAAATGTGGAACTGGCAATCGCTGGCTGCGACCGTGATCTTTACGCTTTGCTGATACTGCTCGAGCGCCGGATTGACGTAATGCGTGAGGCCCTGGAACAGCGGGAAGTAGGTGAGCGCGGCGATCAGGCAACCGGCCATGATGATCTTGAGACGGCCGATCCTGTCGGAGAGCCAGCCGAAGAAGATGAAGAAGGGCGTGCCGATCAACAGGGAAGCGCCAATGAGCGTGTAAGTGGTGACATAGTCCAGCTTCAGCGTGATGATCATGAAGAACAGCGCGTAGAACTGTCCCGTGTACCACACCACACCCTGGCCAGCGGTCGCGCCAAGCAGTGCAAGCAGCACGAACTTGTTGTTCGGGTAGCGCAGGAAGCTGTCGGTGAGCGGCGATTTGGAGCCCTTTCCCTCTTCCTTCATTTTCTTGAACACCGGCGATTCCTCGAGCTTGAGCCGGATGTACACCGAGAAAGCCAGCAGGATCACCGAAACCCAGAACGGAATTCTCCATCCCCAGGATTTGAACGTTTCGGCATCCAGGCTGTTGCGACAAAGGTAGATGACGACCAGCGCCAGGAACAGGCCGAGCGTCGCCGTCGTCTGGATCCATGCCGTGTCGTAGCCCCGCCGATGGTTGGGCGCGTGCTCCGCCACGTACGTCGCTGCGCCCCCGTACTCGCCACCCAGCGCCAATCCTTGCAGCAGGCGAAGCAACACGAGCAGGACCGGTGCGCCCCAGCCGATCGACTCGAAGGTCGGCAGCAGGCCCACCGCAAAGGTCGAGCCGCCCATGACGACGATGGTGATGAGGAAGGTGTATTTGCGGCCGACCAGGTCACCGATGCGCCCGAAGACCAGCGCACCGAAAGGCCTTACCAGGAACCCCGCAGCGTAGGTCGCGAACGCCGATAACAACGCGGCAGTCTGGTTGCCGGGGGGAAAGAACAGTGCCGCGAAGAACGGCGCCAGTACTGCGTAGAGGTAGAAGTCGTACCATTCGAACACGGTGCCGAGCGAGGAAGCGAAGATGACACGCTTCTCTTCCGGCCTGAAGTCCGGATGGTTCTTGTCGTGCACGCTGGTTGCGATGCCAGTCATGTTCTTTCCTCCCGTATGATTGTTGCCGCGCCGGTCGGGCGCCGGCGCAGTCTGACCGACAGTTTAATTGCCGGGGCCGGGCGATTGTCAACGTCATGCTTTGTCGCAGATGCAGCAATCCTGAACGTCCCGTATCCGGGGGGCGTTGACGGCGGCGAGCGCCCAAAGAAAAGCCCCGCCTGGGCGGGGCTTTCCGGTCCGCGGGAATGGACCCAGGGCAATTACATGTCCATGCCGCCCATGCCACCCATGCCGCCCATGCCGCCACCGCCGCCGTGGGAGTGTTCTTCCTTCGGAGACTCGGCCACCATGGCCGCGGTGGTGAGGATCAGGCCGGCGACCGAAGCCGCGTTCTGCAGCGCGTAGCGGGTCACCTTGGTCGGGTCGAGCACGCCCAGTTCCACCATGTCGCCGTAGTCGCCCGTGGCCGCGTTGTAGCCAAAATTGGCCTTGCCTTCGGCAACCTTGTTCAGCACCACCGAGGGCTCGTCGCCAGCGTTGGACGCAATCATGCGCAGCGGTTCCTCGAGGGCACGCATGACGATCTTGATGCCCGCGTCCTGATCGGTGTTGTCACCCTTGAGTTTGGTGATCGAGCTGCGCGCACGTATCAGGGCAACTCCGCCGCCCGCGACGATGCCTTCCTCGACAGCGGCGCGCGTTGCATGCAGCGCATCTTCCACCCGGGCCTTCTTTTCCTTCATTTCGACTTCGGTCGCCGCGCCCACCTTGATCAGCGCCACGCCACCGGCGAGCTTCGCGACACGCTCCTGCAGCTTCTCGCGGTCGTAGTCGCTGGTTGCTTCGTCGATCTGCTTGCGGATCGACTTGACCCGGCCTTCGATGGTCTTGCCGTCGCCGGCACCGTCGATGATGGTCGTTTCTTCCTTGCCGATCTCGATGCGCTTGGCCTGGCCCAGGTCCTTGAGGGTGGCCTTTTCCAGCGAAAGACCGACTTCTTCCGCGATGACCGTGCCGCCCGTGAGGATGGCGATGTCTTCCAGCATGGCTTTGCGGCGATCGCCGAAGCCGGGCGCCTTGACCGCGCAGGTCTTGAGGATGCCGCGGATGTTGTTGACGACCAGGGTTGCCAGCGCTTCGCCGTCGACGTCTTCCGCCACGATCAGCAGCGGACGGCCCGCCTTCGCCACCTGCTCGAGGATCGGCAGCAGCTCGCGGATGTTGGAGATTTTCTTGTCGTGCAGCAGGACGTACGGATTTTCCAGGATCGCGATCTGGCGGTCCGGATTGTTGATGAAGTACGGCGAGAGGTAGCCGCGGTCGAATTGCATGCCTTCCACGACTTCCAGCTCGTCTTCCAGGCCGGAACCGTCTTCCACGGTGATCACGCCTTCCTTGCCGACTTTTTCCATGGCTTCGGCGATCTTCTGGCCGATCACGGTATCGGAGTTGGCGGAAATCGAGCCGACCTGGGCGATCTCCTTGCCGGTCGTGCAGGGCCGGGAAATCTTCTTGAGTTCTTCGACGACGGCGACGACGGCCTTGTCGATGCCGCGCTTCAGGTCCATCGGGTTCATGCCGGCGGCAACGAACTTCATGCCTTCCTGCACGATGGCCTGCGCCAGCACGGTCGCGGTGGTGGTGCCGTCACCGGCGACATCCGAGGTCTTGGAAGCGACTTCCTTGACCATCTGCGCGCCCATGTTCTCGAACTTGTCCTTGAGTTCGATTTCCTTGGCGACCGACACGCCGTCCTTGGTGATGGTGGGGGCGCCGAACGAGCGCTCCAGCACGACATTGCGGCCCTTCGGGCCGAGGGTCACTTTGACCGCATCGGCCAGGATGTTGACTCCGGCCACGATGCGGGCGCGGGCGGAATCGTGGAATTTGACGTCTTTTGCTGCCATGAGAATTTGCTCCTGAAATGGGGATGGGACGTGATGGTTGCGTTAGGCGGCTTCGACGACGCCCATGATGTCTTCTTCCCGCATCACGAGCAGTTCTTCGCCGTGAACCTTGACGGTCTGGCCGGAGTATTTGCCGAACAGGATCTTGTCACCCTTCTTGACGTCCAGCGGGCGGACCTTGCCGTCCTCCAGGACTTTGCCGTTGCCGACCGCGATCACTTCTCCCTGGTCAGGCTTCTCGGCGGCAGTATCGGGAATCACGATGCCCGACGCAGTCTTGCGCTCTTCCTCAAGGCGCTTGACGATTACACGATCATGCAAAGGACGGATTTTCATTTCGACTCTCCTCGTTATGGACGATATCGAGAGCAGCGCTCTCGTTAGCACTCAATGCTTGGGAGTGCTAATAGTAAGCGCAGGAGGTTGGAAATTCAAGGGCTTCGGCTTTGCCGAGGGCCGAATCATGCCAGATATGATGTAAGCAGGTGCTTACATCGGTGGGATGCCACATGCCGGGGTCGCTTCGACCCCAGGGCGATGAGGCCTATCAGTTAAGAACGGAGCGCGAGCCCGGTATTCCGAAGCGATATACCGTTTTGCCGCTGCGATTGCCCGCGGGCGGCAAGGACTCGACCGGACATGGGGCAATCCGCGTGCCGTCGGCGGCCAAGGTCGTGTCGTCGGCGAACTCCGCCCAGATGCCTCGATGGACGGGACGGAACATCCACATGAGATAGCCGCGACGCGATGCCAGAGATACCAGCTCGGCCGCGTCCGGCGCATCCGCCTCCACCACCGGAAAATCGTTCAATCCGTAAGGAAACGAACCGAAAGCCTGCATGCACTCGAGCGCTTCGACGCAATCCGCTCCCGGACGGATGCATGCTGTCCGCTCGGCGCGGGCGACGTCCCATGCACCGAGTTCCCAGCCTGCTTCCATCGCCGCCCGATCCAGCACGACCAGCTCGTTCCAGCGGTCGTTCACCTGGAGGGCCGAACTCGGCACCGGTTTGTACGCCACCGTGCCGGCTTCTTCGCAATCGGAGATCTTTCCGCCGATGAAGCCATGCCAATGCAGTGTCAGGATGACCGGCGTGTCGGGACAAGGCACGGCCGCAACGGTGATCGCGACCAAGGGGAAGGGGCGCTCCGAGATTTGCTCGTTGATGGTCTCGATCAGGTTCATTGCAAGGCTCCTGGCGCAATACTGGGCGCTGGTAACCAAAGCATCAACGATGCCCGATTCCCTGGCAGCCATCACGGCGGAGCGCCAGTACCGGCGCTTGATTCGCCGCCGAAAAAATGTCCTACTGCGGCCGATGTCCAGCCGCGCATCTTCCCGCCCCGCGTCGCAATGAATTCCGCGTCGTCGCCCAACGCGGATCTGCTTTCCCGCAGCCTGCGTTCCGTCTGGCACCCGTGCACGCAGATGAAGCACCACGAGCAGTTGCCGCTGGTTCCGATCGCGCGCGGCGACGGAGCGTGGCTGTACGATTTCGAGGGCAAGCGCTACCTCGATGCGATCAGTTCCTGGTGGGTGAATCTTTTCGGGCATGCCAACCAGCGCATCAACGCGGCACTGACCGGGCAACTCGATAGTCTCGCCCACGTGATCCTGGCCGGTTTCACCCACGAACCGGTGGTGCGGCTTTCCGAGCGGTTGTCGGCGTTGACCGGCCTGTCTCACTGTTTCTACGGCAGCGATGGCGCATCCGCGGTCGAGATCGCGCTCAAGATGAGCTTCCACTACTGGAAAAACAGCGGACAGCCCGGGAAACGGGACTTCGTCAGCCTGAAAAACGGCTATCACGGAGAGACCCTGGGCGCCCTGTCGGTGACCGACGTGCCCCTGTTTCGTGATACCTATGCGGCGTTGTTGAGGCAAGGCACCCAGTTACCCTCGCCGGACTGGCGCGGCGCCCGCCCGGGGGAAAATGCCGACGATGTCGCTGTCCGCGCGCTGAACGCGCTGGAGGTCCATCTTGCCGCGGAGCACGAACGCACTGCGGCCGTCATCGTCGAGCCGCTGGTTCAGGCCGCGGGCGGGATGGCGATGCACCATCCGCGATTCCTGCTCGGGGCGAGGACGCTGTGCGATCGCTACGGCGTGCATTTCATAGCCGACGAAATCGCGGTCGGCTTCGGCCGCACCGGCACCTTCCTGGCCTGCGAGCAGGCCGGCATACGCCCGGACTTCGTGTGTCTGTCGAAAGGGATTACGGGCGGCTATCTGCCTCTGTCCGTAACCATGACCAGCGACGATATCTACCGCGCCTTCTACGACGACGACATGGCGCGCGGCTTCCTGCATTCGCATTCCTATACCGGCAACGCACTCGCCTGCCGGGCCGCGTTGGCGGTGCTGGATATTTTCGAAGAGGACGATGTGATCGCCGCCAACCGGATCAAGTCCGCGCGGATTTCCGCACGCTGCCGGAAAATCGCCGGGCATCCCCGCATCCGGCATTTCCGCAATGCCGGAATGATCTGGGCATTCGACGTCGAAACGCGGGATGCGCTGTTCCCCCGCAAGTTCTACCGCGCAGCGCTGCAGCGCGGATTGTTGCTGCGACCGTTGGGAAACACGGTTTATTTCATGCCGCCCTACATCATCGAGGACGAGCAGGTCGAGATGCTCGTTGCGGGTACCTGCGCACTCCTCGACACCGTGGAGTGACGCAATGCTGAATGCGCTAGCCTCCTCCGGTTGGACGTGATATCCCCGCTCATCCGATTGATGCTCCTGCTGCTCTTCGCGTTGCCCGCGAACGCGCGGGGGCCGTCCGTGGAGAGTCTTCCCGACAACGTGGCCGCAGCCATTGCGCAGGCCGGCATTCCGGAAGGCGAGGTAGGCGTCTACGTGCATGACCTTGCCAGCGACCGCGAGTTGCTTGCGTTCGGGGCGGATCGTCCGCTCAACCCGGCTTCCGCAATGAAGTTGCTGACCACTTTTGCGGCCCTCGAACTGCTCGGACCGGCCTACACTTGGAAAACGCAAGCCTGGCTGGACGGCGTGTTGGACGGCGGCCGGCTGGACGGCAACCTGGTCCTGAAGGGCTACGGGGATCCGAAATTCAGCATGGAAAGCCTGTGGCTGTTCCTGCGTGATTTGCGCAGTCGCGGCTTGCGCGATATCCATGGCGACCTGCTGATGGATCGCAGCTTTTTCGCCATCGACAGCTACGATCCGGCGCTGTTCGACAACGAGCCTTCGAGGCCCTACAACGTCGGCGCGGACGCGCTGCTGCTCAACTACAAGGCATTCCGCCTGCAGTTCGTGCCCGACGAAAGGCGGCAGGAGGTCGGCATATTCTCCGAACCTGCGCTGCCGCAGACCCTGCTGGTGAACAAGCTCCAGCTTGGCCCGGGCAGTTGCGATGCCTGGCCGGAACGCCCATCCATCAATGGCAATACCCTGACGTTTGCGGGCGTGTTCCCATCCGGATGTGGCGAGAAGTTCCGTTACTTCAGCCTGCTATCAGCGAACGACTATGCGCAGGCGCTGTTCGGGCAGCTCTGGAATCAGGTCGGCGGGAACTGGTCGGGCGAGGTGCGCGACGCGGAAGTGCCCGCGACTGCGGCGCTGTTCGCGACCTGGGAGTCCCCGCCGCTCTCGGAGCTGATACGCGATGTCAACAAGCTCAGCGTCAACGTCATGGCGCGACAGATATTCCTTACCCTGGGAGGGCGCGAGAATCCTCCGGCGACCCTGGAAAAGTCGCGCCAGGCGCTGCGCGAGTGGCTCGAACGGCGCAACCTGTCCTTTCCGGAACTAACGGTCGAGAACGGCGCCGGCCTGTCACGCACCGACCGGATCAGTGCGCGCCACCTCGCCCAGGTGCTGATCGCGGCGTATCGCAGCCCGCTGATGCCGGAGTACATGGCCTCCCTGTCCCTGGCCGCCGTGGACGGAACAATGAAGAACCGCTTGGGCAATACGCCGGCGGCCGGCCGGTCGCACCTGAAGACGGGCTACATCGAAGGCGTGCGGGCGCTCGCCGGCTACACCCTCGATGCAGGTGGACGAATGCTGGCGGTCGTCCTGATCATCAACCATCCGGCTGCGCGCAACGCGCAACGGGTGCAGGACGCCCTGCTGGAGTGGATTTACGCCCAACAAGCGCCGGCTGATGGCGGTTGCCGGACATGCCCTCCAGTCACGCCGCTACCCGCGGAAAGCCTTGTGCCATAATTCGTGGCGTCATCGCCGCATTTCCCAGTGAAAAAACCCCCACTCAACGTCGTCATCCTCGCCGCAGGCAAGGGCACGCGCATGCATTCCGCGCTTCCCAAGGTCCTGCATGCGATCGGCGGCAAGCCGATGCTGGGCCATGTCCTGGCGCGCGCCGCGGCACTGCGCGCCGACCGTACCATCGTCGTCTATGGCTACGGCGGCGAGTCGGTGCTCTCGGCATTCCAGGACACGGGCGTCGAATTCGTGCTGCAGGAGCCCCAGCTCGGCACGGGCCACGCCCTGAGCCAGGCCCTGCCGCGTTTGCAGGCGGGCGGAACCACGCTGGTGCTCTACGGGGACGTGCCGCTTACCCGCGAGGCCACCCTCGAGAAGCTCGTTTCCGGGCCGGGGCTGCGACTGCTCACGGCGACGCTCCCCGATCCGACCGGATACGGCCGTATCGTGCGCGACAAGGCCGGCCGCATCACGCGCATAGTCGAGCAAAAGGATGCGACAGCGCGGGAAAAAAGCATCCGCGAGATCAACACCGGCATCCTGTGCGCGCCCACCGGAATGCTGCAGGCGTGGCTGCCGCAGTTGACCAATCACAACGCGCAAAAAGAATACTACCTGACCGACATAGTGGCGCTTGCGATTGCGTCGAAGACCGCGGTGAGCTCGACCGAGCCGGGCGACGACTGGGAGATCCTGGGCGTGAACAGCAAGGACCAGCTGGCTTATCTTGAACGCGTTCATCAATTGCAGAACGCGCGCACCCTGATGGCGCGCGGCACCACCCTGGCCGATCCGTGGCGTTTCGATGTGCGCGGTGAACTCGATTGCGGAACGGATGTCTTCATCGACGTGAACTGCATATTCGAAGGCAAGGTCCGGTTGGGCGACCAGGTACGGGTCGGCGCCGGCTGCGTGCTGCGCAATGCCAACATCGGCGCTGGCAGCGAGATCGCCCCTTTCTCCCATCTCGACGGCGTCATCGTCGGAAAGAATTGCCGGGTCGGCCCCTATGCCCGGATGCGCCCGGGCACGCAGCTCGCCGACGCGGTGCACGTAGGCAATTTCGTCGAGACCAAGGCGGCGGAACTCGGCAGCGGGTCCAAGGCCAACCATTTGAGCTATCTCGGCGACACGACCATCGGCAGCGGCGTCAACATCGGCGCGGGCACCATCACCTGCAACTACGACGGCGCCAACAAGCATCGCACCGTGATCGGCGATGGCGCTTTCATCGGCTCGGACACGCAATTTGTCGCGCCGGTGACGGTCGGTCCCGGAGCGACCATCGGCGCGGGGAGCACCATCACCAGGGACGCACCCGCGGACTCTCTTACGCTGTCGCGCGCCAAGCAAGTATCCATTCCCGGCTGGAAACGGCCGGTCAAGAAGAACGCAAAGTAGCATTGCGCGCCGGGAACTCCCAATCACCTGTCACCCATCACGACTTCTATGTGCGGAATCGTAGGCGCGGTCGCGCAACGTAACATCGTTCCCGTCCTGCTCGAGGGCTTGCGCAAGCTCGAATATCGAGGCTACGACTCCGCGGGCATCGCGGTAGTCAACGGGGGCCTTCATCGCCTGCGCAGCGTCGGGCGCGTTGCGTCGCTCGCGGAGATGGCGGACCAGGCCAGGGTGCACGGCAATCTCGGCATCGCGCATACGCGCTGGGCCACTCACGGCGTGCCCTCCGAACGCAATGCGCATCCGCATGTGAGCGAGGACGGCCTCGCCGTCGTCCACAACGGCATCATCGAAAACCACGAGGAAATACGCGCGCGGCTGTCCGCTGCCGGCTACCGATTCACCTCCGACACGGACACCGAAGTCGTCGCGCACCTGGTGCACCTGCAGCTCAAGCAGGCGGGCGACTTGTTTTCCGCCGTGCGCAAGGCCGTCGCCGAGCTGCGCGGCGCCTATGCGATCGCCGTCTTGTCGGAGAAAAGCCCCGACACACTGGTCGTCGCGCGCAAGGGCGCACCGCTGCTGCTGGGACTGGGTAACGGCGAGAATTTCGCCGCCTCGGACGCGTCCGCGCTGCTGCAGGTCACCAAGTCCATGGTCTATCTCGAGGAAGGCGACGTAGCCGAGATCGGATTGAACGGCGTGCGCGTCCGCGATGGCAATGGAAACGAAGTATCCCGGCCGGTGCATGAAAGCAAGCTGTCGGCCGACGCGGTGGAACTCGGGCCGTACCGCCACTACATGCAAAAGGAAATCTTCGAGCAGCCGGGAGCGGTGGCCAACACGCTGGAGATGGTTACCGGCGCCCAGTCCATCGTGCCGCAGTTGTTTGGCGTCGAGGCGGAAGTCTCGATGAAGCGGATCAGCGCAGTTACCGTGCTCGCCTGCGGAACCAGCTATCACGCCGGCCTGGTGGCGCGCTACTGGATCGAGGCGATCGCGGGCATTCCCTGTTCAGTAGAAATTGCGAGCGAATTCCGTTATCGCGAAAGCGTGCCGAATGCCGATACGCTGGTCATCGCCATATCGCAGTCGGGGGAAACCGCGGACACGATAGCCGCGCTGCAGTTCGCCAAATCGCTCGGACAGAATCTGACGCTGGCGATCTGCAACGTGGCCGAGAGCACGCTGATCCGGCACGCGGGCCTGAAATTCCTCACTCGTGCCGGACCCGAGATCGGGGTAGCCTCCACCAAGGCATTCACGACGCAGCTCGCGGCCCTGTTCCTGCTGACGCTGGTGCTCGCCAAGACGCGCGGCAGGCTTCCCGCCGCGATCGAGCAAAAACATTTGCAAGCCCTGCGCCATCTGCCATCGGCGCTGCGACAGGTCCTTGCGCTGGAACCTGAAGTAGCAAAGTGGGCGAAGCGTTTTTCCGACAAGCGGCATGCCCTGTTTCTCGGCCGCGGCATGCACTATCCGATCGCGATGGAAGGCGCGCTGAAGCTCAAGGAGATCTCCTACATTCACGCCGAGGCCTATCCGGCCGGCGAGCTGAAGCACGGACCGCTCGCGCTGGTGGACAAGGACATGCCGGTGATTGCGATTGCGCCGAACGATGCGCTCCTGGAAAAACTCAAATCCAACCTGCAGGAAGTACGAGCCCGCGGCGGCGAGCTGTATGTGTTTGCGGATGCTGACACCCGCATCGAGGCCGCAGATGGGGTCCATGTCATCCGCATGACGGAGCACGCGGGAGACCTCAGTCCCATCCTGCACACGCTGCCGTTGCAGCTGCTGGCGTACCACGCCGCGCTCACCAAAGGCACGGATGTCGACAAACCGCGTAACCTGGCAAAATCCGTAACGGTCGAATGAGGCAAAGCATGCAGAAAATACCGAATCGGGCGATTGTCCGGATGCTTTTCGTCCTGGGCCTGGTCATGCCGATGGGAACCATGGCGAACATGGGTGCCGAGGATGCAAACGAGAGCATCGATCCAGATTACGTTGCCGGCAAAAAAGCGCTGGAATCGCAGGAATGGCAAAAGGCGATCGACCTGCTCTCGAAAGCGATGAAGGTCACATCGAACAATTCCGAGGCGCACAACCTGCTGGGCTACGCCTATCGCAAGACGGGCAACTTCGATGCTTCGTTCACCGAGTACAACCAGGCGCTGAAGCTCGATCCTTCGAACAGGCACGCGCATGAGTACATCGGAGAAGCTTACTTGCTGACGGGCAACCTGCCCAAGGCGGAACAGCATCTTGCCGAGCTGCAGCGGATCTGCTCGCCGATTCCCTGCGAGGAGCTCAAGGAACTCAAGCGCGCCGTCGAGGCTTACAGGAAGACCAAGAAATAGCGATGCCCAATCCGGCGATACGCGCCGTGCTTTGGGATTTCGGCGGCGTGATGACCGAAAGCCCCTTCCCGGCTTTTCGGCGTTTCGAAAAGCAACATGGCCTGCCCGCGGATTTCCTGCGCGGGATCAATGCGCGCAACCACGATCACAACGCCTGGGCCCGTTTCGAGCGCTCGGAGTTGTCGCCGCAGGAATTCGATGAAGCGTTCGCCGCGGAATCTCGCGCCGCGGGTCACGAGGTACGCGGACTCGACGTCATCGATTTGCTGTATGGCGAAGTCCGGCCAGCCATGGTCACCGCGCTCAAAGCCTGCAAGTCCCATTTCATCAACGCCTGCCTGACCAATAATGTCAGTGCCGGCGCGGGGCGGGGCTTCGATCGCGATCCGGGGCGCGCGGCCCAATGGAGCGGAATCCTCAGCTTGTTCGACGTCGTTATCGAATCCTCCAAGGTGGGCGTGCGCAAGCCCGAGCCGCGATTCTTCGAGCTGGCATGTAATCAGCTCGGCATTGCGGCGGCCCAAGCGGTGTACCTGGATGACCTCGGTACCAACCTCAAGCCCGCGCGAGCCATGGGGATGCGAACCATCAAAGTGGAAGAGGCCGGGGCCGCCATCAGGGAACTCGAGGCTGTACTGGAAATCCGCCTGTCCTGAAGCGGATTCGATTCAGCTGCCCGTCCGCCGCGGCTTGTGTGGCGCGTGCTCGAAGAGCCGGTCATAAAGCGGCCGCGGCAATCGGCGCAACGCCCATCCGATGACGGCCATCTGCCAAGGCAGGACGTAGAAGCGCCTTCGCGCGTCGATCGCGTCTGCCATTTTCGATGCGGCCGCCGCGGCATCCATCAGAAACGGCATCCGGTAGGGGTTCTTCGCGGTCATCGCAGTGGCGATGTAGCCCGGACAGATGGTGACGACCGATATGCCGCTGCCACGCAATTCGACCCGCAGGCTTTCGAGATAGGAAATGGCGGCCGCCTTCGACGCCGAATAGGCTGCCGAGCCGGGCACGCCGCGAAATCCGGCTACGCTGGCGATCCCGACCAGGATGCCCTTGCGTTCCAGCCGCATCGCTTCGACGAACGGTTGAAAAGTCAGCATCATCCCGATCAAATTGACCCGGATCACTTCCTCGAACGCGGCGTTATCCTCCGGGTGGCCGGTGAGCGTGCCTACACTTACGCCAGCATTGGCGATCACGATGTCAGGACGCCCCACCCGGGATGTGAAATCCGTGGCGGCCGCAGCCAGCGAGCGAGCGTCGGTGACGTCCGCCGCATAGGTGTACGAACGAACCGGGAGCGAGGCTGCGAGTTGCGTGAGGACATCCGTTCGCCGCGCTATCAGGCCGAGGGTCGCTCCGCGACGCGCATATTCCTGCGCCAGCGCCCTGCCTATGCCGCTGGAGGCGCCGGTAATGACGACCTTCTGTGCCGCGGATGTCACTTCAGAAGCCGTGTCATTTCCGAGGCAGCCTCATCTCAGCTTGTGCGTTGTACGCGCCTTGTCGATCAGGCCATCCACGATCGGCAGCAGTGCTTCCAGACTGCCCACCATGGCACCGCTGGTCAGGTATCGACCGTCCACGACGAATGATGGCGTGTTGCGAACGCCGTAGGCGACCGTCGCGTCACGTGCCCTTTGCACCTGGGCAACAATCCAGTCGGAGTCCAGGACTTGTTCCAGCTTGTCGCGTGCCAGGCCGAACCTAAGTCCCCATTCGTACAGTTCGCTGGAATTGCCCAGGTTCAGTCCTTCGTCCTGCACTGCCTTGTAGACCTCCGCGTGCAGCCTTTCGATTTCTCCGAGGCTGTCGAGAGCGAAATAAACCCTGGTCAGGGGCACCCACTCAGTGCGCCGCAGGGCCGGTACGCGGTGAAAGGAAACTTCTTGCGGGAGAGTCTTCAACCAGGCCTGCAATCCAGGCTCCATGCGGTTGCAGGCTTCGCATCCGTAGTAGAAGAATTCGATGACTTCTATCTTGCCCGGCACGGCCGCGGCTTGGGGCGTGACGAGAACGTAGTCCACGTCCTCCATCGGTTCGCCCGACGCGGTGGCACAGGCCGCAGCCAGCACCAAGCCCGCGGCAAGTTGTTTCACGGGGCGCCCGCCGAAAGCGGGTCAGCGAGCACCGCCCTGGCTCATGTCGATCAATTCGTTCAATACCTGCATGAGGCGGACCTGATCCACATTGCCATTGGCACCCACCGTCATCGAGGGGCCGGTCATGTAGCGTCCGCCGATGATCAGGTATGGCGTTCCGGGAATATGGTAGCTGCGCGTCATCTGCGCGGCACGCTGCACCTTGTTGTTCACGCTGAACGAGTCGAAGGTCGACTCGAATTTCTTGGTGTCGACACCCTGCTCGCCCATCCATTTCAGCAGAACTTCCCGCTCTGTCAGGTTCAGCTGCTGCTGGTGGATCGCGTAATAAACCTTGTCGTGCAGTTTATCGAGCAGGGCCATTTCCTCGAGCGCGTAGTAGATCTTTGCAAGCGGGATCATGCGTTCGTTGAATACCGCGGGGACGTAGCGGAATTCCGCCTTTTTGGGCTTGTTCTTCAGCCAGGTCTTGAGGTTCGGCTCGAACTCGTAACAATGCGGACAGGCATAGTTGAAAAATTCCAGCACCTCCACGCCCTTGACCGATGCGGGTGGAGTCTGCGGCGGATCGATCAGCTTGTATTCCTTGTCCGGCACCGGCTTGGCCGCGACGGCCGACGCGAGCATGATTCCCAGAATCGTCAATGCGACCAGCATCAAGGGGCGTATTTGTTTCATGGCTTTCCCGTTGCGTTATCGATCTTCGCGCCTACTCGCGGACCTTGATCAGGTTCGCTTCCAGCTTGTTTTCCTTCAGAGCAGCGCGCGACTTGCTAAGTTCATCCTGGTTCGTGAACGGGCCGACTCTGACGCGATGCCATACCTGTCCGTCCGGAAGCGTGGCGGTCTGGATCTGCGTCTCGATCCCGGCGAGCGCGAGGCGCGCCTTGAGGTTGTCCGCATCGGAAGGACTCTGGAAAGCCGCCACCTGCAGGAAATAGACTTCCTTGGTCGTTGCAGGAGAGGCTCGCTTGAATTCCTTGTCCGTAACCGCTTCTTCGGTGCCGGGCAGAATCTTGTAGAAGTCGAAACGAGGCTTGGCTTCCCCGCTCCTGGCGTGCTTTTCTCCCTGGGGGCCGGCCGACTTGACGGCCTCTTCGACCGCAGCCGACTTCGGCACGTCCGCAGACTTCTCCGCCGGCTTCTGCTTCTGGAAAAAGGGGTTGGCCCCCTTGTTGATGTACAGGGCCACGCCGAGAGCGATGCACAGGCCGCACAGCAGCCCGATCAGGATGCCGATCCACATCGGACTGCCGCGTCCGCCGGCCGCGGCAGTTCCGCTGTTCTTGTAGTCGCGGCTCATGGAGCAAGTTTACCTCACATCCTGTCCGGGGCGCCCACGCCCAGGATTTCGAGTCCGTTGCGCAGGACCTGGCGAACGGACGTTGCCAGGGCCAGCCGCGCCGACTTGACGCGTTCATCCTCGGCGAGCAGGCGCGTGGAGTTGTAGTAGCTGTGGAAAGCGCCCGCGAGCTCCTTGAGGTAGAAAGCCAGCAGGTGCGGCGCGAGCTCGCGCGCAGCGCCTTCGATCTGTTCCGGGTAGTCCATCAGCTTCTGAAGGATCTGCAGTTCCTGCTCTTCAACGAGCGGCGCCAGGTCGGCGTTGACCAGGTCCGCCTGGTTGCCTCCCCATTGCTCCAGTACCGAGCACACGCGCGCATGCGCATACTGGATGTAGTAAACCGGATTGTCGTTGCTCTGGGCTTTTGCAAGGTCGAGATCGAAGTCCAGATGCTGGTCGCTCTTTCGCAGCACGTAGAAAAAGCGGGCGGCATCGTTGCCGACCTCGTTGCGCAGCTCGCGCAGCGTGACGAATTCACCGGCGCGGGTGGACATTGACGCCTTTTTGCCCTCGCGATATAGCACGGCGAACTGCACCAGCGCGATCACCAGCTTGGCGGGATCGAGACCGGCCGCCTGCAGCGCACCCTTGACCCGCGCGATATAGCCATGGTGGTCCGCCCCCCAGACATTGATCATGCGATCGAAGCCGCGCTCGTACTTGTCGAGGTGATAGGCGATGTCGGACGCGAAATAGGTGTATTGGCCGTTTTCGCGCTGCACGACGCGATCCTTTTCGTCGCCGAATCCGGTCGATCGAAACCAGGTCGCCCCGTCCTTGCGGAACAGGTGCCCGCGCTGTTCCAGCTTCGCGACCGCCTTTTCGACACGTCCGGAATCGAACAGCGATTTCTCCGAGAACCAGGAATCGAAGGTGACGCCGAATTCCGACAGGTCGTTGCGGCAATCGTCCAGCTGTTCCGCGAGAACGAACGCATGCAGGCCCGCGTAGTCTTCGCCGAGCAGCCGTTTCGCGTTGGCGATGAGGCCGTCCAGGTGCGCTTCGGGATCCGAATCAACCGCCGGCACGCCGTCGAATACGGCCGCGGCGGGATGTGCGAAGCGCGAGCCGCGCACTGCATGAAGCTGGCGCGCCATGTCGCGCACGTAGGCCCCCTGATAGGCGTTCGGCGGAAAGGAAAGCGTGGTACCGGAGATCTCGAGGTAGCGCATCCACACCGACAGCGCCAGGATGTCCATCTGCCTGCCGGCGTCGTTGACGTAATATTCCCGGGTCACCAGAAAGCCGGCGGCTTCGAGCAGGCTCGAAAGGCTGGCCCCGTATGCGGCGCCGCGCCCGTGGCCGACGTGCAGCGGCCCGGTCGGGTTGGCGGAAACGAACTCGACCTGGACCTTGCGGCCGAGCCCGAGGCCCACGCGGCCGAATGCGCGCGCGCCTTGCAATACTTCGCGCACGACGCGCTGCTTTGCCGCGGGCTTCAAATGCAGATTCACGAATCCGGCGCCTGCGACTTCAGCCTTGTCGAGAAAAGGCGAAGCAGGCAACGCCGCCACCAGTGCCTGCGCGATTTCTCGCGGATTGCGCTTCATCGGCTTTGCAAGCTGCATCGCCACGCTGGACGCGTAGTCTCCGTGCTGCAGGGACTTGGGACGCTCGAGCGATATGGTCACGGCCGGACTGCCCGGGGCGACAGCCTGGAGGGCGGAATGCAGCAAGTCGGTGAGATGGGAACGCAGGTCCGGCTGGGTATTGCTCATTGCGAACTGGGTCCGATGAAAGCGGCGATTATACCGGCTCGCCCTCGGCGCCCTTACAGCTCTATCGGATCGACATCCAGCGACCAGCGCACGCGACCGGATTTTGCTTGCGCCAGGAGGGGCCGCCAATCGGACAGGAAGCGCTGCAATCCGGAACGCGAGGCAGCCTGGACGAGCAGATGGCCGCGATGGTGGCCCGCTATTTTCGCGATAGCCGCAGGCACGGGATCGTAGAGCGTGACAGCTTCGCTCCTCGTAGCCGCCTGGCTCGCCGCCCGGCCGAGAAATTCCATCAACGCCGTTTCGTCCTGCGATTCCGCGCGCAGCAGCGCCTGGTAGACAAAGGGCGGAAAACCGGCGCGCCTGCGCTCATCGAGCAATTCTTCGGCGAAGCTTGCGTAGTCCTGGTGCGCCAGGGCGCGATACAGCGGATGTTCCGGGAATTGCGTCTGGACGAGCACTTCGCCAGGCAGGTCACCCCGCCCGGCCCGACCCGCTACTTGCATGAGCTGCTGAAATAGTTTCTCACCGGCGCGAAAGTCGGAGGAGAACAGTGCGTTGTCAGGATTGACGACGACGACCAGCGTAAGGTTGGGAAAGTCATGGCCCTTGGCGAGCATCTGCGTACCGACCAGGATATCCACGCGTTCTCCGCGAATGTCGTCCTGCATCGCGGTCCAGGCATGCTTGCGGCGGGTGCTGTCGCGGTCGATGCGCAGGATGCGCGCTTCGGGAAACCGTTCGCCGAGGCTTTGTTCAAGACGTTGCGTGCCGTGGCCCAGCCCTTTCAGATCCTGGTTACCGCAGGAGGCGCAGGCGCGCGGCAACTGCTCCTCGTGCCCGCAATAGTGACAGCGCAGTGCGGCGTCCTGGAGATGCCAGACCAGGCGTGCGCTGCAACGGCTGCAGACCGCGTTCCATCCGCATGCGTTGCAAACCAGAGCCGGCGCGTAGCCGCGCCGGTTCAGGAACACCAGACTTTGTTCTCCGCGGCCGCGGCATGCACCGATCTCGCGCAGCGCCTGATCGGATATGCCGCCGAATTTCGCCATCCCTCGCGTGTCGATCAGCCTGATCGACGCCCTTGCCGCCGCCGGGCGGCGCCTGAGGTGCAAATGACCGAAGCGCCCGCTGCGGGCGTTGTGATAGGTCTCCAGCGACGGCGTCGCCGAGCCGAGAACGACGGGCACCCGGCGCCGGCGCGCGCAAAAAATCGCCAGATCGCGGGCCGAATAGCGCAAGCCTTCCTGCTGCTTGAATGACGCATCCTGCTCCTCGTCGACGATGATCAGGCCGAGTTGCGGCAACGGCGTGAATATCGACAACCGGGTGCCGATGACGACCCGGGCCGTGCCATTGCGCGCCGAGAGCCAGTTTGCGGCACGCTCGCCTTCCGCGAGATTGCTGTGCAGGCCCACCAGTCGCAGTCCCGGAAAGCGATCGCGAAACCTTTCTTCCAGTTGCGGGGTGAGATTGATTTCGGGGACCATCAGCAGCACCTGCAGGCCACGGCCGACGGCAAGTTCGATCAGCCTGAAATAGATCTCCGTCTTGCCGCTGCCGGTAATGCCTTCCAGCAGCCACGGCGAATACGATCCCAGGGCGGCACCTACCGAGTCGACCGCCGTGCGTTGCTCCTCGGTGAGCTCATGCTGCGCATTGCTGGCAAATGCGGGATGGTCGGGGAGCGGGGCGGCGCGCTTTTCCACCCATCCCGCCTGCACCCAGGATTGAGCGAGTGCGGGACCACGCCCGGACAGGGCGAGCAAATCCGCGTGACTCAGGGTCACGGCTTCGCGCAGCGTTTCGAGCAATCTGCGTTTGAGCACGGCACGCGTCGGAAAATCATTCGCGCCCAACTTCCGGCCCGCTTCGGTGAGTACGTACTGCCATTGCGAGTTGGGTTCGCCATATCGAACGCGCTTGAGCGGCGCGGGCAGCGCCACGGAAGCGGCCTGTCCAATCGGGTACTGGTAATACTCGCTGCAAAATCGAATCAGGGCGAGCGTGTCATCGGGCAAAGGCTCAAGCGGCAGGATCTTTTCGATATTGCGAAGACGGCTATCTGCAATCTCGGAGTGATCTGCGACTTCTAGCACCAGCCCGACCTGCCGCCGTCTCCCGAATGGGACGACTACGAGTTGCCCGACCAGCGGCGATCGTCCGGCCGATCGGTAGTCGAACAACGAATCGACCGGGCAGTCGAGGGCGACCCTTGCAATGGTCATGAGCTGATGGCCAGATCTGTTGGCGCGCCGGCTCGCCTTGGAATGGAGGTCCGGTCGGATTCTCTAACTAACTTGAAAAAAAGGGCTTTTTACGAACGCGGGGCGACTGTGGATAAATCTGTTGATGAAAACGCGGTGCGGTTCTATGGGCAATCGGTCTGAAACCCAGAAGGGGCGCGGGATTGAGCGTGTCAACATGAATTAACCGATAATATTCAGCATATTACAAGGCCACTGCCCGGAAAGGCGCGTGGTTGCTGCATTTCAGCCCGTCGTCGCCGTGAATTGTGCATAAACACTGGGATTCGAGCCGCCGCTGCCACCGGGCCGCTCAATGAAACAGCCGGCTTTCCGAGTGTACCGCGTCCACCAGCGCGGCCACATTCTCGGGCGGGGTGAACTGCGAAATGCCGTGACCGAGATTGAAAACATGACCGTTCCCATGTCCATAGGCCGCCAGGATCTTGGCCGCCTCCTTGCGTATGACTTCCGGGGTCGCCAGGAGCACCGCCGGGTCGAGGTTGCCCTGGAGCGCGACGCGGTTGCCGACGCGGGCGCGCGCTTGTCCGAGGTCGGCTGTCCAGTCCAGGCCCAGCGCATCGGCTCCGCATTGCGCAAGGCTCTCGAGCCACGAACCTCCGCCCTTGGTGAAGACGATGCGCGGGATCTTCTGGCCTTCCCGTTCACGCCTGAGTTGGGCACACACGCGCTCGATATAGCGCAGGGAAAACTCGTGGAACGCCTCCCCGGCGAGCATCCCCCCCCACGTATCGAAAATCATCACAGCCTGTACTCCGGCTTCGATCTGGGCATTGAGATAGTCCGTCACCGCCTGCGCGTTGACTTCCAGCAGGTGATGCATCAATTCGGGCCGCTGGTAAAGCATCTTCTTGGTTTCGTGGAAATCGCTGCCGCCCCGCCCTTCGATCATGTAGCACGCCAGCGTGAAAGGGCTGCCCGAGAAACCCAGCAACGGGATGGCGCCAGCCAGCGCTTTCCTGATCTGGACAACCGCATCCAGCACATAGCGCAACTGGCTCGCCGGATCCGGAGCAATCACCTTGCGTATGTCATGCTCGTCGCGCAACGGGTTGCGAAAGCGCGGGCCTTCGCCTTCGGCGAAATAAAGTCCCAGTCCCATCGCGTCGGGAATGGTCAGGATGTCGGAAAACAGGATGGCGGCATCGAGGGGAAACCGGGCAAGCGGCTGCAGGGTGACCTCGGTGGCGAAGTCCGGGTTCTTGCACAGGTCGAGAAAACTTCCGGCGCGTGCACGCGTCTGGTTGTATTCGGGCAGGTAACGCCCCGCCTGGCGCATGACCCAAACCGGCGTATACGGAGTCGGCTCGCGCAGCAGCGCGCGCAGCAGGATGTCGTTCTTCGGTCGGGACACGTTTGTGAACCGGGAATGGTCTCGATAGGCGCAGGCGTCGACCGGGACGCCGTCAAGCGCCAACCAATGACCGCTCCCGGACTTCAGCGCGGCAAATCGGACCGGCCCATCAGGAATTCATCTACCGAGCGGGCGCACTGGCGGCCTTCACGAATTGCCCAGACCACCAGGGATTGGCCGCGGCGCATGTCGCCCGCGGCGAATACCCGCGGCACCGAGGTGTAGTACGCCCTCGGCCCTTCCGTGTCCGCCTTCACGTTGGTGCGCGCATCCTTCTCGACGGCGAACTGTTCGATCAACCCGGTCTGGACCGGGCCGAGGAACCCCATGGCCAGCAATACCAGGTCCGCATTGATCTCGGTCTCCGAGCCCGGTACCTCGATCATCTTGCCCTCTTTCCACTCGACCCTGACGATCTTGAGTTTTCTGACCTTGCCGTTTTCGCCGATGAATTCCTTGGTCGCCACCGCCCAATCGCGCTCGCAGCCCTCCTCATGCGACGAAGAGGTGCGCAACTTGATCGGCCAGTAAGGCCAGACCAGCGGCTTGTTCTCCTGCTCCGGCGGCTGCGGCAGCAATTCAAACTGGGTGACCGATGCTGCGCCTTGCCGGTTCGAAGTGCCGACGCAGTCGGATCCCGTGTCGCCGCCGCCGATGACGACCACATGCTTGCCGGTGGCGACGATCTGGCCCGCAACTTTGTCGCCGGCAACCACCTTGTTCTGCTGCGGCAAGAACTGCATCGCGAAATAGACGCCGTCGAGTTCGCGGCCAGGAACCGGAAGGTCGCGCGGGTGTTCCGCGCCGCCGGTCAGCGCCACGGCGTCGAACTCGGCCAGGACGTCTTTGGCGCTGACGTTTTTGCCCACATGCTGGTTCACACGAAACTCGACTCCTTCGGCCCGCATCTGTTCCATGCGCCGGTCGATCGGATGCTTTTCCATCTTGAAATCCGGAATGCCGTAGCGCAGCAGGCCGCCGATGCGGTCGTTCTTCTCGAACAGAGTCACGGCGTGCCCGGCACGGGCGAGTTGCTGCGCACAGGCGAGCCCGGCCGGACCCGAGCCGACGACCGCGACTTTCTTCCCGGTCTTGCGTTTCGGCGGCTGCGGCACGACCCACCCCTGCTCCCAGCCCTTGTCGATTATCGCGTGCTCGATGGATTTGATGCCGACCGGGTCGTTGTTGATGTTCAACGTGCAGGCCGCCTCGCAGGGCGCCGGGCAGACGCGCCCGGTGAACTCGGGAAAGTTGTTGGTGGAATGCAGGACGTCTAGAGCCTGCTGCCAATCCTGCTTGTAGACCAGGTCATTCCAGTCCGGGATGATGTTGTTGACCGGGCAGCCGGTCATACAGAAGGGAATGCCGCAATCCATGCAGCGCGCGCCCTGGATGCCTGCCTCCTGGTCGGAAAGATGGAGCACGAATTCGCGGTAGTGCTTGACGCGTTCGCGCTTGTCCTCCGCCGCCTCGGCCAGGCGCTGGTACTCCATGAATCCGGTGATCTTGCCCATCGACCCAATCCTTAGATTTCGAATTGCACAGACACAGAGGCGGGACGGGCAATGCCGCCCGTCCCGCCCCTAGGGTTTGTTACGCGGCCAGCTTGCCGTTCCTGGATCCCAGCTCGCCCAGCGCGCGTCGATATTCCATCGGGAACACCTTGACGAACTTGCCGCGATAATCGGCCCAATTGTCGAGAATCGCCTTTGCGCGCGCGCTTCCGGTGTAGCGCGCATGCTTCTCGATGAACCCTTTGAGGATCGCCTCGTCGCTCTGGCGCATATGCCAAAGATCCTTGGCCACCCTGGCCTCCTGTTCAGCCTCCGAGAGCACCGGCTCGAGCTGCACCATCGACGTGTTGCAGCGCTGCTTGAAACTACCCTCGTCGTCGAGCACATACGCCAACCCGCCCGACATCCCCGCCGCGAAATTGCGCCCCGTCATGCCGAGCACCACCACGGTTCCGCCGGTCATGTATTCGCAGCCGTGGTCGCCGACACCCTCGACAACCGCGCTGGCACCGGAATTGCGGACGCAGAACCGCTCGCCGGCGACGCCGCGGAAATAGGCTTCGCCCGCGATCGCCCCGTACATCACCGTGTTGCCGACGACGATATTGTCGAGCGGATTACCGCGGAACTTGGGCGAGGGCTGCACCGAAATCCTGCCGCCCGACAATCCCTTGCCCACATAGTCGTTGGCCTCCCCGATCAGCTCCAGCGTGATCCCCTGCGCGAGGAACGCGCCGAAGGACTGGCCCGCGCTGCCGGCAAGCTTGATGTGGATGGTGTCGTTGTCCAGTCCAGAGTTACCATATTTCCGGGCAACCTCGGACGACAGCATGGTGCCCACCGTGCGGTTCACGTTGCGGATGGGCATCTCGATCTTGACTGCTTCGGCGCGGGCCAGCGCGGGTTGCGCAAGTTCGATCAGGCGATGGTCGAGCGCCTTTTCCAGACCGTGGTCCTGCTTCTCGGAATTGTAGACAGCCACCTCGGCCGTCATTTTCGGCATGTAGAAAATCCGGCTGAAGTCGAGGCCCCTGGCCTTCCAGTGCTCGATGCCCTTCTTCATGTCGAGCAGATCGGTGCGGCCGATCAACTCGGACAGCTTGCGCACACCGAGCGACGCCATGATTTCGCGCACTTCCTCCGCGATGAAGAAAAAGAAGTTCACGACATGTTCCGGCTGCCCCTTGAACTTCTTGCGCAGCTCGGGATCCTGAGTTGCCACACCGACCGGACAGGTATTCAGATGGCATTTGCGCATCATGATGCAGCCGGTCACCACCAGCGGCGCGGTGGCAAACCCGAATTCGTCGGCGCCGAGTATCGCGCCGACGGCGACATCCCGGCCGGTCTTCATCTGGCCGTCCACCTGCACCGCGATGCGCCCTCGCAGCTTGTTCAGCACCAGCGTCTGCTGGGTTTCAGCCAGCCCGAGCTCCCACGGCGTGCCGGCATGCTTGATCGATGACCAGGGCGATGCGCCGGTGCCGCCGTCGTGCCCGGCTATTGTCACGTGATCGGCCTTGGCCTTCGACACGCCGGCTGCAACCGTACCTACGCCGTCCTCGGACACCAGCTTGACGCTGATCGATGCGCGCGGATTGCCGTTTTTCAGGTCATGGATGAGTTGCGCCAGGTCTTCGATCGAATAGATGTCGTGATGCGGCGGCGGCGAAATCAGGCCGACTCCCGGAACGGAAAAGCGCAACTCCGCGATGTATTCTGAAACCTTGTGGCCAGGCAACTGCCCGCCCTCGCCCGGCTTGGCCCCCTGCGCCATCTTGATCTGGATCTGGTCGGCGCTGTTCAGGTATTCGGCGGTCACCCCGAAGCGGCCGGAGGCAACCTGCTTGATCCTGGAACGCAGGGAGTCGCCTTCGAGCAAGCCGATGTCGCGCTGGATGCGATCGCGCCCCAGGCGGCTGCCCAGCGTTTCACCTTCCTTGACCGGCGCGTACCGGCGCGGATCCTCTCCGCCCTCTCCGGTATTGGATTTCCCGCCGATGCGGTTCATCGCGATCGCGAGCGTTGTATGCGCTTCGGTCGAGATCGATCCCAGCGACATGGCCCCGGTGGCGAATCGCCTGACGATGTCCTTGGCGGGCTCGACTTCCTCGATCGGGATCGACTTCGCCGGGTCGACGCGGAACTCGAACAACCCGCGCAGCGTCATGTGGCGCCTGGACTGGTCGTTGATGATCCGGGTGTACTCCTTGAAGGTCTGCAGGCTGTTGGTGCGCGTGGAATGCTGCAGCTTGGCGATCGCGTCCGGCGTCCACATGTGCTCTTCGCCGCGCACGCGAAACGCGTACTCGCCGCCGGCGTCGAGCGCATTGGCCAGGACGGGGTCGTTGCCGAAGGCGGCAAGGTGCAGGCGGATCGCCTCTTCCGCGACCTCGAACACACCGATGCCTTCGACGTTGGAGGTCGTGCCGGTGAAATACTTGTCGACCATCCCGCGGGCAAGGCCGACTGCCTCGAATATCTGCGCCCCGGTGTAGGACATGTAGGTCGAGATGCCCATCTTGGACATGACCTTCATCAACCCCTTGCCGATCGCCTTGACGTAGTTCTTTACGCCCTTCTCTCCGCGGTACTCGTCGGCAATGGACGCGTCCGCGTGGAAAATGGTCTCCATCGCCACGCACGGGTGCACCGCTTCCGCGCCATAACCCGCGAGCAGCGCGAAATGGTGCACTTCGCGCACCGAGCCGGTTTCGACCACCAGCCCGGCGCTGGTACGCAGCCCCTTGCCCACCAGGTGCTGGTGGATGCCCGACAGCGCCAGCAATGCCGGAATGGCGACGTGCTGCGCGTCCACCTTGCGGTCGGACACGATCAGGATGCTGTAGCCGGAGCGCACGGCGTCCTCGGCTTGCGCGCACAGGCTCGCCAGCCGCGCTTCGATCGCTTGCTTGCCCCAGGCTACCGGATAGGTGATGTCGATCTCGAACGACTTGAACTTGCCGCCGGTGTAGTAATCGATGTGGCGGATGGTGTCCATCTGGTTGAAATCGAGCACCGGCTGACCCACTTCCAGGCGCATCGGCGGATTGGTTTCGTCGATGCCGAGCAGGTTCGGCTTCGGCCCGATGAAAGACACGAGAGACATCACCAGGTCTTCGCGGATCGGATCGATCGGCGGATTGGTCACCTGCGCGAACAGCTGCTTGAAATAGCTGTAGAGCGGCTTGTTCTTGTTCGACAGGACTGCCAGCGGGGAATCATTGCCCATCGAGCCGATGGCTTCCTCGCCCTGCTGCGCCATCGGGCTCAGGATGAACTTCAGGTCTTCCTGGGTGTAGCCGAACGCCTGCTGGCGATCGAGCAGCGGCACCTTGCTCGGTTCGCCGATTTTCGTCGGCGCCGGGAGGTCGTCGAGCTTGATGCGGATGCGCTCGATCCACGCCCGGTAAGGCTTGGAATTGGCGAGCGTGTCCTTGAGTTCCTTGTCGTCGACGATGCGGCCGGCTTCGAGGTCGATCAGGAACATCTTGCCCGGTTGCAGCCGCCACTTCTTGATGATCTTCTCTTCCGCGATCGGCAGCACGCCGGTCTCCGAAGCCATGACCACCATGTCGTCGCTCGTCACCAGGTAGCGCGCCGGACGCAGGCCGTTGCGGTCCAGCGTCGCGCCGATCTGGCGGCCGTCGGAAAACGCGACGGCGGCGGGGCCGTCCCACGGTTCCATCATTGCCGCGTGGTATTCGTAGAACGCGCGCCGGTGCGGATCCATCAGCGTGTGCTTTTCCCAGGCTTCGGGAATCAGCATCATCATGGCGTGTGCAAGCGAATAGCCGCTCATGGTCAGCAGCTCGAGCGCGTTGTCGAACGACGCGGAATCGGATTGCCCGTCGTAGATCAGCGGCCAGACGCGGTCCAGGTCCTTGCCCAGTATCGGGCTGAAGATGGCGCCCTGCCGGGCGCGGATCCAGTTGACGTTTCCGCGCAGGGTATTGATCTCGCCGTTGTGCGCGATCATGCGGAACGGATGCGCCAGGTCCCAGGTCGGGAAGGTGTTGGTCGAGAAGCGCTGGTGCACCAGCGCCAGCGCGGAGGTCACCCTCGGATCGGAAAGGTCCTTGTAGTAGCTGCCCACCTGGCCGGCCAGAAGCATGCCTTTGTAAACCAGCGTGCGCGCCGACATCGACGGCACGTAGAATTCCTTGCCGTGCTCAAGCTTGAGCGCCTGGATGGCGTGCCCGGATACCTTGCGGATGATGTAGAGCTTGCGCTCCAGGGCGTCGGTCACGGTGACGCCGGCGCCGCGGCCGATGAATACCTGGCGGATCACCGGCTCGATCTTTTTTACCGACTCTCCCAGGGTGGCGTTGTCGCGAGGCACGTCGCGCCAGCCCAGCAACACCTGGCCCTCGTCCTTGATCGCGCGTTCGATCTCGTATTCGCAGGCCAGCCGCGAGGCGGGCTCCTGCGGCAGGAATACCATGCCGACGCCGTATTCTCCGAGCGGCGGAAGCTTGACCCCGCAGGCGGCCATTTCCTCGCGAAACAGCTGGTCGGGAACCTGGATCAGGATGCCGGCACCGTCGCCGGCCAGCGGGTCGGCCCCGACCGCCCCGCGATGGGTCAGGTTCTTGAGGATCTGCAGGCCCTGCTCGATGATCGCGTGGCTGCGCGCACCCTTGATATTCGCAACGAACCCTACGCCGCAGGCGTCGTGTTCCTGGGCCGGGTCGTAAAGACCCTGCTTTGCGGGTAAGTTCGGATGAGCCATGTCGTTTGCCTTTGAGCCGTATCGATGGTGCCGCCCGCCCCAATGATCGCCGGACGTTGAAAATTCAGGGGGAGCTGTGAATGGTACCGCGATTGCCCGCGCCCTTTCAATAAAGGGCGCCCGCCAGAATACGGATTCCCCTCATCGAGATGGGACCGATTTTCATTGGCGCAATGCTGTTCAGGGGACCTTCCGCGGACGGCGTTGCGGTTGCGTTCCCCCGGAGAAGGCCGGTTTCGGCCGTGGCGGTTCGAATCTGCCTGCCCGCCGGAGCGGGACGCCAACCGCGCCGCGCTAGGGAATCAGGTTTCTTCCACGGTAAACAGGCGGCGATGCTCGCGGATGGCGTAGCGGTCCGTCATGCCCGCGACGTAGTCGGCTATCGCCCGCGGCAGGTCCGTTTCCGCGCGAACCTGGAAATCCGGCGGCAGCAGCCGCGCGTCTCCCAGGAAAGCTCGGAACAGGTCGGTGACGATGCGCTTGGCCTTGTTGCTCATGCGCGCGACGCGGTAATGCTGGTACAGGTGCTCGCGCAGGAATTTCTTGAGTTCCTGCTGCTCCCCGTGGATGCCTTCGCTGAACGCTATCAGCGGGGGGGCGGCACGAACATCGTCGATCCGGCCGGGACGATGCTGCGCGATCAGTGCCCGGCTGCGCTCGGTCAGGTCGGATACCAGCGTGTTGATCATGCGCCTGACCGTCTCGTGAATGAGGCGGCGGTCGTGCAGTGCCGGATACTGCTCTTTCACGCTATCCAGGTGGCGGGAGAAGATTCGCACGGACGACAGCTGCTCGATGGTAATCAGGCCGGAGCGCAACCCGTCATCGACGTCGTGATTGTTGTAGGCGATCTCGTCCGCCAGGTTGGCGATCTGCGCCTCCACTTTCCAGCACATTGGGATCCTAAGCTTAGAATTCCACGTGGACAAGTTGTCGCG